>Ga0209577_10001182_pt1 | contig 26078 bp, 19 predicted proteins | sample GraSoiAngelo_109_FD_185874 | JGI IMG/M metagenome (GOLD analysis project Ga0209577, IMG submission 185874) | Grasslands soil microbial communities from the Angelo Coastal Reserve, California, USA - 14_0903_12_20cm (SPAdes) (version 2) | ecosystem: Environmental > Terrestrial > Soil > Grasslands...
GGCCCAACCCATCGTCCACCCACATCTTCAAATAATCGGGGTGATGCGCAGCGAGTTCGCGGACATCGGCACGCGCTTCCTCAAGGTTTTGCGGGCGGTAGCGGTGGTCCGTGGGGTTCGATTTGCCGGTGTATTCAAGGAAGCCTCTGCCCGCTGTGAACAGACGCGACCCTCCTATCTTTCCAGCACGCTGATCGGCTCGTATCGAAAACACCAAATCCTCGTCCTGCCCAAAGGACGCCACGGTGGCCACACCGTAAGAAAGATATTTATTGAGCTGTTTGGCGACGTTCTCCTCGGTGTAGTGCCCGGCCGCGGAATCGGCGCCATTGTTCGATAATCCAAGGTGGCCGTGGAGGTTGATGAGCGCGGGCATGATCGTCTTTCCGGTCACGTCCTGTACTGCAGCATCCTTGGGAATCGAAACCGCGCCCGCCTTTCCTGCGGCGACAATTTGACTGCCTTCGATGACGAGCACGGAATTCTCGATAGGCGGCCGGCCCGTTCCATCAATAAGCCGGGCGCCTTTGAGCGCCACCGGCCGATCTTTAGTCTGGGTGGGCGCTTGTGCGGCAGCACGCGGGCAAGCCAGACAAACAGTCAGCATCACGAGGAAAGCAGTGGGGACGGCAAAACGGTGTGGGTGCTTGGCGGCTTTCATATCTCGCCTCCTTTTTATTATCCGTGGATACTAGTGCAGCTTGGCACTAGCGTCAAACTCTTAGGCGCTGGGCCTGGCACCCCAAAAAGATACGGCATCAGCCGCGTTCGAACGGGAAGAAATCCTCACCCAACCATAATCGACTGCCTGGGTAGCACGGGTGGCTGTAAATCGAGTTGGCTCGGCCGGCTTGGCGAGGGAGTTGAGATAATGCTGCACCAAGAGGTCTTGCTAGAGAGTTTGCGAGAAATTTCACACTGACCCACTAAAGTTGCACGGACTTCTTTTGCCCATCTATAATGACCTCACTGAAGATTCTGGCGGTCGTGGCGGAACTGGCAGACGCACCAGCTTGAGGGGCTGGCGGTAGCAATACCGTGGTGGTTCGAATCCACTCGACCGCACCATTTCCCATCACCTCCATAAGCACACCCACGCAGAGCTACGCGTCCGCGGTAAAATTGAACTGGTAAAAGTGATCTTACGCGATGGCGCTACTTAGCAGGCCCGGGCCCTGGCGCCCCTGGTGGAGGCGCGGCCGGTTGAGCCGGCGCTTGCTGCGCTGGCGCTTGCTGAGCCGGAGGCTGCTGCCTAGGAGGTGTGGGTGCGGGAGCCGCAGATTTTGGCGCCGGCTTCGAGAATTGTTCGAGAATCGACCGGCCGGCTCCGCCGCTGGTGGTCCTCACGTGCACAGCCAGAGCCATCGAGGTGAACATAAACATCACGGCACACCACGTGGTGGCGCGCGACAAAAATGTCGCGGCGCCTCGTGGTCCAAACGCCGTCTGGCTACCCGAACCGCCGAATGCGCCAGCAATATCCGCCGCTTGCCCGCTTTGCAGCAGGATCACTCCCATGAGCACCAGGCACACTAGAATGTGCAGGATCACCAGGACAATATAAAATCTCCAGCCAAACCAGAGCAGTCCGGCTCCGACCAAAAATGAAATCGCCCACTTTACTTCCCTTGGCATCCACTTACTCCATTGTCAAAAGCTTCTAGTAGTTTACGATGGCGGCAAAATGTTCCGGGTCTAGGCTCGCGCCACCAACCAGTGCGCCGTCGATTTCCGCCTGCGCCATCAACCCTTTGATATTTTCGGGTTTGACACTGCCGCCGTAGAGGATTCGCAAGCAGGCGGCATATTCGGCGGTAAAAGTGCCCGCCGCCAAGTCACGCAGGAATTTGTGCGCCTCGGCTGCGACCTCGGGCGTGGCGGTGCGGCCGGTGCCGATCGCCCAAACCGGTTCGTAAGCCATGATGATACGTGAGAACTCGGCGGGGGTCAACGCAGCTAGCGAGCCGCGGAACTGCCTTTCGAGGATTTTTTTTGTACTGCCAGCCTCGCGTTCGCCGAGCGTCTCGCCGACGCAGAGGATCGGAGTCAACCCCACCGCGAGCGCGGCCTTCACCTTGCGGTTGGCGCTTTCGTCCGTTTCGCCAAAGAACTGTCGACGCTCCGAGTGCGCGATAATTACGGCGCGGCAACCCGCCTCGATCAACATTCGCGGCGAGACTTCGCCGGTGAATGCTCCCTCATTGGCCCAGTAGACGTCCTGCGCGGCAATTCCGATGGATGAACCTCTCACCACCTCAACGCATACCGCAATCGCCGTGAACGGCGGCGCCACCACTATCTCACAATGTTTCGCCGCCGTGACCAGGGGCTTGAACGCGGCAAAAAACTCGCGCGCCTCCTGCTGCGTCTTGTACAACTTCCAGTTTCCGACAATTACCGGTTTGCGCATGGGCGACACGTCGTTGGCCACTCAGGAGGCCTTATCCGTCAACGCTTCCACGCCCGGCAGTTTCTTGCCGGCCAGGAACTCCAGGGAGGCGCCGCCGCCCGTCGAAATGTGCGAGACCTTATCGCCAAGGCCCGCCTGGTGGACAGCGGCCACGGAATCTCCACCGCCTACGATCGAGGTCGCGCCGCGCGAAGTAGCGGCAGCGATGGCCTTGGCGATTTCCAGCGTGCCCTGAGCAAACGCCGGCATTTCAAACACGCCCATCGGCCCATTCCAAACGATTGTCTTCGCGCCGGCGATTTCGGCGCAAAAACGCTGCACCGTCTGCGGACCGATATCGAGGCCCATCCAGCCATCCGCCATCTCGCCCACAGGAACCGTACGCTTCTGCGCGTCCGCGCGAAATTCGGCGCCCGCGACCTGATCCGAGGGCAGGAGCAGCCGAAAATTTCGACAGCGGGCGTCGGAAAGAACCCGCGACGCCAGCTCGATTTTATCCGGCTCCACGATGGACTTGCCCACCGCAATTCCCTGCGCCTTGAAAAACGTGTACGCCATTCCGCCGCCGATGAGCATGGCATCGGCGACTTTCATCAGATTCTCGACCACCTCGATTTTGTCCGACACTTTTGCGCCGCCCAACACCGCGACAAACGGGCGTTCCGGAGCGGAGAGCGTCTTCCCCAGATAGGCCAATTCGCGTTCCATCAGCAGTCCCGCTGCCGCCTGGCGAACGAAGCGCGTGATCCCAACAACGGAAGCGTGCGCGCGGTGCGCGGAGCCGAAGGCGTCGCAAACAAATAAGGCATCGCACAGCGCCGCCAGTTGCCGCGAAAATGCCTCGTCGTTTGCTTCTTCTTCGCGATGGTAGCGGACGTTCTCCAGAAGGAGCACGGACCCGTTGGTCAGTGCTCGGCTTTTGGCGTCGGGTTCGGCCCCTATGCAGTCTGACGCAAACTCCACCGAAGCGCCCAACAACTCCGCCAGCCGGCTGACCACCGGCCGCAAGCTGTACCTGGGGTCCGGCTTGCCTTTCGGCCGCCCGAGGTGCGAGGCCAAAACGAGGCGCGCTCCGCGTTCGCGCGCGAGCTTCAGCGTCGGCAAGGTTTCGCGGATTCGCGTATCGTCCGCAACTCGGCCATTCTCGAGCGGCACATTAAAATCTGTGCGCACAAAAACGCGCTTTCCCGAGAGCTCGAGATCGCGAATAGAAAGCTTCTTCATCGAGCGATCTGTTTGGCCGGGAAATTCAGTCATGGTGTCAGATTGAATCTCTGCAATGCGTCATGCCACCGAAGCGAGGGATCTGCCTGTACACAAACCTGATTGAAAAAGCAGATCCCTCGGACCAAAATCAGCCCTCGAGATGACACCAAACACAGGTTCTAACTAGTCCGCTACCGAAAATTCCAGGCGCTTACAGCTTCGCAGCCATGAACTTGATCAGATCGCGGCAGCGGCAAGAGTAGCCCCATTCATTGTCGTACCAGGCCAGCACTTTGGCGCAGGTCCCGGCCACGACTCGCGTATAGCCAGCATCCAGAATCGAAGAATGGGAATTACCGCGAAAATCGACGGAGACGAGTTCCTCTTCCTCATACTGAAGAATGGATTTCATAGGGCCCTCGGCGGCGCGGCGCATGGCTGCGTTGATGGAATCCACCGTGACCGGTTTCTCCGTAGTCACCGTCAAATCCACCACGCTCACGTTGGGCGTGGGCACACGCATGGCGTAGCCGTCCAGTTTCCCCTTGAGCTCAGGAATCACCAAGTGCAAGGCTTTGGCCGCCCCCGTGGAGGTAGGGATCATGGAAATCGCCGCGGCTCGCGCGCGGCGCAGGTCCTTGTGCGGCAGGTCCAGTAATCTCTGATCGTTCGTGTAGGAGTGGATCGTGGTCATCGTGCCGTGCACGATCCCGAAAGTATCCTGCATGATTTTGGCTATCGGGGCCAGGCAATTCGTTGTGCAGGAAGCGTTCGAAATGACGTTGTGTTTTGCGGGATCATAGGTTTTCTCATTGACGCCAAGCACCAGCGTATGGTCAGGATCGGTGGCCGGCGCGGAGATAATCACCTTTTTGACCGGCCCTTTAATATGCTTGCGCGCCTCCGGCCCGGAAGTAAACAGCCCCGTGGACTCCACCACGATCTGCGCGTCCACGGATGCCCAATCGAGCTGCGCCGGATCTTTCACCTTGAATACTCGGAAACTCTTTCCGTCCACCGAGATGCTGTCGTCGGTGTGCTTCACGCAGTTTGGAAGATTGCCGAGTATCGAATCGTACTTCAGTAGATAAGCCAGCGTTTTGGAATCGGTGATGTCATTGACCGCCACGAACTCGATTGCCGGATCAGTGAGCGCCGCGCGCATGATGTTGCGGCCGATCCGCCCGAAGCTGTTAATTCCTACTTTGATGGGCATGCCCCCTCCGCAAAGCAAATTGCGATACCTGGCATTTGCAATCTCGGGACCATTCTCCACGCATTCCCCAAGATTGACGCGTCTCAGTCGCTCTTTTATTAAGCCAAGCGGAACCAGAAATGCTACGGTGCGTCCGATCAGATGTCAACGCGGGCACCCGTGGGCACCAGCGGTCCCAGCGGTCTTGCAATCCCCAACGGCTCTGTTTTGCTTTGGCACAGCTTTCTGACCTGCGCACTCATGGTTTGCCTTGCACCACGCGCGCAAAGATCCCTTCGCACAGGCAGAGTTCCTGACTCGAAAAGAGGGGGAACCGACTGAGTCTATCCAGGCTTCAGGGATACTGTGTGACTTTGGCGACCTTATCGCCATGGAACGTCACAAAGATCGTCTTAGCGGGCGGCTTACCGTAAATCCAATCCTCGGTATCGTTCCCATCCGCGTCTCGCTCGCGAACCTTTCGTTCCGGCCGGCCCATAGCCGCAGTGACCTCATCGTGGTCCATGCCTACTTCGGCGCGTTTCGCCGCAATGGCCTCGCGCACTGGGGCAGGAAGCGAATCCACCCAGGCAACCGCAGCCGACCTCTGTTTGGAGAAATCAAGCACTCTTGAGAGATAGCCTTTCAGTTGGTCTGCGGTCATGTCCGGAACCGCGCCGCCAAAATCCAGAAAAATCGTCGCGCCGCCTTTTTGCTGGACAACCGGTGTGTCCTGCGGCGTAGTCGTGGTGCTTGTCGAAACGGGAAGCCCCAATCCCCCTTCGATATGTATGCGCTGGCGCCACGATGTGTGTCCCTTCGGGCCGCCGTTAATATCGAATTGGATCTCGCGACCGTGAAATTCGATTTTTGTAATTTGCACCGAATCGCCCACGTTGAGCGCCGCGCCATCCGCCGTGAGCGCCCTTCGCAGCGAATCCTGATCCGGCGGAGCGCCGGCTTTGAAGTGGTAGCCTTTCTTGCTTCCGGGCAGTGGCGTCACCACCTTCGCGAATTCCCCGGAAACATAGCGGATAATCTGCAACCTAGATTCTTCCCGCAGGGGCGGAGCATTCCGAGGCGGCGGCTCCGGCGGGCTGCTCACATCCTGGCTGGCAGGTTCGGGCTGAACTACCGCTCCGGTCGGATTCGCTGATCCGTTCGGCACCGGAGGCTCTTCGCCCGTTTGGGAACCGGGCGTGACATGCTGCAAAGTAGGAGGAGCGCCCTGATCGTCGGATGGCTGCGACTGAGTCGTGCCAGGCTGCGGCGCATTCTGCCCAGCGCGGGACGACGCCACGCAAACTGCGGAGCTGAGGAGGAGCAGGCTCACGAGGGTGATGGGGCCGAGACGCAACATGGCAGATGTAATTAGTGCTGCTATTCTACGCCCAATTTGATGCTAAGGAAACCCGCCCCGATCGCCGAATCACCGGGTGGCGGGGCCAGTTTCGACCTCAGTCGTTCAATCCTCGGACGCAAATCACATTTCCCGAGACTTTGGCTCCGAGGCACCGCAACTTTGAGTGCTTTCCCGTGTTGCTGCAACCTGTGGTCAATCCTGCGCCGCGATGCTAACCGTCGGCGGGCAAGGGTGTGAATGCCATTAACGCATCGAAAATAGCGGCTTATCGCGGACCTATGGCCTATGGCTCTTCGAATCGCCGCTTCATACCTACTCTGATTCGCACACCTTCGCGATCAATGCCATGCGGCAGAAGCTCGCCTCCAGCCGCCAAAACCGCAGCCTCCACGCGCACACGCGCCGCGGGATCAATCAATAACGCGACGCAACCGCCTCCGCCCGCGCCGCAGACTTTGCCCGCCAAGGCGCCTTGACGTTGCGAAGCAGCAATAATGCGGTCAACCATCGGCGTAGAAATCGTGGGCAAATTGCGCCGGCGAAACTCCCATTCCTCGCGAATGAGCCTGCCAGTTTCCTCCCAGTGATTTCTATTGAGTGCAACAAAGAGCCGGCGCGCCACGTCCGTGATGCGTGCGAGATTACGCCAGATTCGCCTGTCGCCTCGAATGTGTCGTTCGAATACTTCCCAGTTGTTTATGCCGTGCTTCCTCGGCTTCCCTGTATAGCAGAGAACCAGACGGCGCTGGAGTTCGTCGAGATCGCAACCGACCTCTTCGCGTCGTTCGCCCCCCGGTTCCAAATGAATCGCGCTGGCACCGCCAAAAGCGGAGGGATAGTGATCCTGCGTTCCCGTGGGCGCGCGAATCACGATAGCTTCCGCGTCGCGGCTGATGTGGATCCAATCTTCCAGACGCAAGGCCGCGCCAGTGAGCCGATCGAGCGCGGCGCAAATGGCCACCGCCATCGCACTCGAACCGCCGATGCCCGCGCCAGCGGGCGCCTCCGAATCGGTCGTCAACGTCAGCCCCAGGCGAGGCCGAAAGAAACGTACCAGGTGAGCGAGTAAGGGCAGACGGTAGGTGCGTGCGCGTTCCAGAGCCGCTAGCGAAGGAAACGTCTCCTGACGCCTTGTGTCTTGCGAGACGAGCCGGATCGATTCTTGGACGGGGCCCCGGCCGGATTGGGTCTCAACCACGCACGATGCATAGCGCGTGATGGCACAATTCACCGTCAGGGCGCCTGGATGGAAGAGGTAGAGCGGCCAGATGTCCAGCGTGCCTCCGGCCAAATCGATGCGCGTGGGAGCACGCGATTCTATTCGCAACTTTACATGCTTCCCTTCTGTCGGTTAGCTTCGCGGCTCAAACGGGCGTCGTCGAGTGATTGGATATCGGCGAATGATAACATCCGTGCAACGACGTGAAAGATAACAAATTGCCGGGTAAGGGGCCAAAGTCGCAAGAGGTGCTGGAGCGATTTCTGCTCGGATTTCCCGGCCAGGAGCTTTCCGGCGAACTCGCTGGCCTGCTGGCCGGCGGCTTGGCCGGCGTCGCCATCTATCCGCGCAATTTTCGTAACATCGCCGAGCTCCGCCAGTTAACATATGCAATTCGGGAAGCCGCCGCGCGCCCCGTCCTGATTGGCATCGATCAGGAAGGCGGAACGAAATTCTCCCTTGGCGAACCCTTCACTCCCTGGCCGTCCCCGGCCGAACTAGGCCGCTTGGGCGATAGCAGTCTTGTCGAGCGTATGGCCCGCGCCATGGCCCGTGAGCTGCGTGGCGCCGGAGTGAACCTGAATTTTGCCCCCATGCTCGATCTGGCCACCAATCCCGAAAGCCCCGTCACGTCGGGTCGCAGCTTCGGCAGCGATCCTCAACACGTCTCGAAAATGGGCTGCGCGTTCCTGCGCGGGCTGCAGGCCGAAGGCGTGCTTGCGTGCGCCAAGCACTTCCCCGGCCACGGTGACGCCGCCGTAGATCCGCACGTCGATCTGCCGCTTTTCGACGGCACGCGCAACCACCTGATAGCTCAGGAACTCATCCCCTTCGCGGCGGCGATCAAAACGGGTGTGCCGTTGATCATGACCGCGCACATTTTAGTGCAGCGGATCGATTCAGCCCGGCCCGCTTCGTTATCACGCGAGTTGCTGCAGTCGATTCTTCGCGAGCAATTATCTTTCGATGGCATCATCCTGGCCGACGATCTCGGCATGGGCGCGATTGCTCGTCGTTATGAAAATGGGGAGAGCGCAATCAAGACGCTCGAAGCGGGCACCGACATCGCCATGTTGTGCCACGACTGGGCCGCCGTAGCCCCGGCACTCGAAGCCGTTGCGCAAGCGATTTCCAAAGGAAAGCCTGCCACCGGACGCGACACCAGAATTGCCGCTCGGCTCACGGCCCAAAGCCGAGCTCGCATCGAGCTACTCCGGCAGCGACTGCGCCAAATCGAGAAAACCGATGCGCCTCCACTCGACGCGATCGGCTGCCGGGCACACCGCACGCTCGCTGCGACGATTCGTGCGAAGTTGAACGAACCGACAAGCTAGATGCAACGCTTTCAGGATGCGCAGTCAGCCCTCAAGGGCCTATACTCCCCGGAAGCACGGTAGCTACATGTAGAGGGGATCACAGATGCAGAATTGCTTGAGAGGCACAACTTTTGTGGTTGCCAAGGCAGCTTTGGTGGCCGCCCTCTGGCTGGGCGTGATGCCGACTGTGGGTCAGGCCCAGGCTTACAAGGCGCCGCGTACAGCGGATGGCAAACCGGACTTAAACGGGATTTGGGAGGCTCTCAACACAGCAAATTGGGATATCCAGGATCATGCGGCGCGAATGGGACCAATGGTCGCACTAGGTGCGGCCTTCAGCGTTCCGGCAGGACTCGGGGTGGTGGAAGGCAACGAGATTCCCTATCTGCCGGCCGCAGTGGCGAAAAAGAAAGAGAACTCTGAGCACTGGTTGACCGCTGACCCGGAAATCAAGTGCTACCTGCCGGGCGTGCCACGCGCCACGTACATGCCGTATCCATTTCAAATATTTCAGACTCCGCAGTACATCCTCATGGCCTACGAGTTTGCGGGCGCAAGTCGAACCATCTACATGAATAGCAATCAGAAGAGTCCCAACGATACCTGGATGGGGTGGTCGGTCGGCCACTGGGACGGGGATACGCTGGTCGTAGACGTCACGAGTTTCAACGACCAGACCTGGTTTGACAGAGCCGGGAACTTCCATAGTGACGCCTTACATGTAGTCGAACGCTACACTCCCATCAGCCCAGACGCCCTCGATTACGAAGTCACCATCGAAGACCAGAAGGTGTTTTCGCGACCCTGGAAGATGAGAATGCCGCTTTATCGGCGGCTGGAAAAGAATGCTCAACTGTTGGAATATAAGTGCGTAGAGTTCGCGGAAGAGCTGATGTACGGGCCTCTTCGCAAGCAGTCGAGCAAGTGAGAAGGAGGTCTGAAGTGAGTCATCGATTTCTCGCTTCAATGAGTGCTCTGCCAGTCGTGATCGCGATCGCGTTGCTGGCGCCGGTACGCGCCGCGGGCCAAGTCCAATCCGCGGCGGAAGCAACACCCACAGTGAAGACTTGGACTGTGCCGCGTACACCCGACGGCCAACCGGACCTGCAGGGAATATGGTCCAATGGCACTCTTACGCCCTTGGAACGACCCCGTGAGCTTGCAGGGAAGCAGTTTTTTACGGAACAAGAAGCGGCGGAATATGAAAAGCGAGTGCTTGAGCACAATAATGCGGATCGCCGCGACAACCAAGATGCGGAAGCTGACGTCGCCCTTGCTTATAACAACTTCTGGTACGACCGCGGAACAAAGATCGTACCGACAAGGCGCACTTCGCTGATTGTCGATCCGCCGGATGGCAGAATTCCTCCCCTGACGCCAGAGGCGCACAAGAGAGAGGCCGCCCGTGCAGAGGCCAGGCATGGACGTGGCGCCGCCGACTCCTGGGAAGACCGGAACTTAGGGGAGCGTTGTCTGACCCGCGGTGCGCCAAAGCTTCCTGGGGGCTACAACAATAATTTCCTGATTCTGCAGGGTCCTGGATACGTGGCGATTCTTCAGGAGATGATCCACGAAGTTCGCGTTATCCCCCTGGATGGGCGTCCACACGTCTCGCAAAACATCCGCCAATGGTTGGGGGACTCACGCGGCCATTGGGAGGGCAATACGTTGGTGGTCGACACAACCGATTTCAGGGACGAAATTAGATCCAACGCATTCAATTGCTGTGGAGGAGCCGGCGCGAACTTGCATCTGGTGGAACGCTTCACCCGGGTCGACAATGACACGATCAACTACCAATATACGGTCGACGACCCGACAACGTTTACGAGGCCCTGGACGGTAGCGGTCCCCCTGACGAAAACTCCGGGACCCATCTATGAGTATGCGTGTCATGAGGGGAATTATGGGATGGTTGGTATCCTCTCCGGAGCTCGAGCCGAAGAAAAGGCCGCGGAAGAGGCCGCTAAGACTGGGCCCAGGTGAGCAAGAGCTTGTGCGCAAGCAGCCGAGCAGGTGAGAAGGAGGTTGAGATGAGCCATCGATTTCTCGCTTCAATGGGCGGCGTGGCAGCCGTAATCGTGGTCGCGTTGCTGGCGCCGTTACCCATAGCGGGCCAGGCCCCGTCCCCGGCGAAGGCAACACCCGCAGCGAAGGCTTGGACTCTGCCACGTACAGCAGATGGCCAGCCGGACCTGCAGGGAGTATGGGACTACCGCACTATCACCCCACTGGAAAGACCCAAGGAGTTGGGAACGAAAGCGTTTTTTACCGACGAGGAAGCAGCGAACTACGAAAAGCAAGAAAACCAACGCCAGAATCGTGATTTGATTGATCCCGAGCAAGGTGGTTTATTTTATCCGCCGGGCGGTGTTGTCCCTTACAACGAGTTTTGGTACGACCGGGGCCACAAGGTCGCAGGGACAAAGCACACGTCGCTGATCGTGGATCCGCTCGACGGCCGGCTTCCTGCCTGGACGGCGGAAGGGCAGAAGCAGGCGAACCTCCGCGCGGCCGCACAGCGCAACGACCAGCTTGGACATCCACACGCTGATTCGTGGGAGGACCGACCTCTGCAGGAGCGTTGCCTTGTTGGCCTGAACGCAGGACCGCCGATGACTCCAGGCGCCTACAACAATAACTTTCAGCTGTTCCAAACCCCTGGATACGTAGTGATTCTCAATGAGATGGTCCATGACGCTCGCATCGTTCCCTTGGACGGGCGTCCGCATGGGAGCGTTCGCCAGTGGAAGGGGGACTCGCGAGGCCATTGGGAGGGCGATAGCCTGGTGGTGGACACAACCAATTTCAGGCGCGAGACGAGCCTCGAAGGCTCCAGCGCGAACACGCACCTCGTCGAACGCTTCACGCGCGTCGATGCGAACACGCTCCTCTACGAATTCACGGTCGACGATCCGACGATGTGGACCAGGCCGTGGACCGCCGTCGTTCCCACAACGAAAAGCGACGATCCCATCTACGAATACGCCTGTCACGAGGCGAATTACGCCATGACCGGCATCCTCGCTGGAGCGCGCGCCGCCGAGAAGGCCGCGGAAGAAGCCTCAAAGGAAGGATCGAAATAACGCGCCTAGGCGCCCTCGACAATCGAAAGGGCGCCTCGCGCGACCTCACTACAGACGGCTCTCGGTGGTTTCGTCGCGGTGCTTTTTCAGATACTGCATGAAAGGCGTCCCGCCAGTTCCGACTGCATGGGGATTCTGCGCATCGGTCTGGGCTTGCCGGAATATGTAGGCGGCAGCATATTCGAGATGCAGTGAACGAAAGGCCTCGAGAGCCTCTACACACGCATTATACTTCGAGGTCAATTGTCGCCGGCCGGCACGTTGGACAAACGGCCGCACTGGAACTCGTCTTTCCAGCGACTCGATGAAGGCGCGATGTGTCGGGGGCATGTAGGTGCGCATCTCTCGGAGATAAGAGCTAAGCGCATCTTCCTTGTGTCCCACGCCGAGCATCGCATCGAGCGCTGGGACGATCGCACTCTGGGCTCCGGTTTCGCCGCGGAACTGTTGGGGATGCCCTCCGTAAGCTTCTACCCCCTCGTATACGAGACCGTCTGGGACATCAGGATGATCCTTCCACCCGTGAATGTAAGGGCGAACCCGATGGTAATAAATCAAAGGTTCGCAGTGTTCCGGCATTCTCTGAAGGGTTGCGTACATGGAAGTCAACGAGGATCCAACTTGGGAGAGGAGAACTTCCAGTTGTTCCGCGTCGCGCGCTTCGGCGGCATCGAGACACACATCCAGCACGGCTATCGCTGGGGCGGCTTTCCGCTCGATCTCCACGTGAATCAGGATGAACCATTCCTCGTCCATCCCGCCGAGAAAGTTTTGGATCAGGCCGAGGTTGCCGCATTCGATCTCGCGTGACGTATCGAAACGGAAAAAATTGTGAAGCGCGTAGCTGCTATAGCTGAGCACGGGCGGCCGGCACAGACTCTCGGCAACCTGGTGCCACGGTACAGCAAGCCTCGCCGGCAACATCAATTCGGGCCGAGGACCTCCCCAGACGTAGGCGTGCCCCAAATAGCTTAAGAGAACCATGGCTCTCTCGCGTTCCCGAGAGTCGCTTATCGCTTCGATTGGGAATGGAGGAAGATCTGCGATTGTGCGGCGAAGTTGATCCGAAATGAGGAGTTTTGGTAAGCCCAGAGCCACAGTTTCCCATGCGTCGAAGGCCCTGGGAAGACGGGTCAGAGGATCGTGAAGGGGAAGAAAGCCGCGCTCGTAACTAAGCTCGAATGCGGCGATAGAGGTTGACACTGTTGACATTCATAATGTTCCTTATCCCGCTTGGTGGCCGAGCATCGTCAAAAGGCGCCCGACTCTTGGGTACTTATAGAATATAAGATTTTTCGACGGCCGAACAATACGGCCTAAGATGTAGGTGCAGTGGCTGGCAACAATTCCAGCTTTGGTCCCGCGACTAGGTACCCTGAAGAACCTATCGCGAGAGTACGCCCAGCACACGTGTTTGTATTTTCGATACAGGAGAAGACACTCATGAATGCGGCCTAGGCTCTTCATGACTTGCAATTTTCGGGACTCGATTGAATTTCGGCTCGGCACCGGCGTAGACTACAAACATTCTGTGCGAGGTTCTGCTCTTTACCTTTCTGGGAAGGTGTCATGAGTAAACGCAAGCACGATATCTCCCGCAGGCAATTTCTCGAAGGTAGTGGCGCTGTTCTGGTCGCGGCGACTGCCGGGCCCAAGCTCAGTGCGCAACTGTCCAGCAGTATCCAACCCGAAACTGGTGGCGCGACAAGAGAGGTACCTAGCACGGCCATCCGGCTCGTGGTGAATGGCACCGAACATCGCCTCGAAGTGGAAGATCGTTGGACGCTGGCCGAAGTGCTGCGCGATCATCTCGGCCTGACCGGAACGAAGATCGGCTGCAACCGCGGCGAATGCGGAGCCTGCACTGTCCTGTTGGACGGCAAGCCCGTCTACTCGTGCAGCAATCTGGCGGTGTGGGCCGACGGGCGAGAGGTCCGCACCGTCGAGGGCCTCGCTCATGGCGACCAACTCGACCCGCTTCAACGGGCGTTCGTAGAGCACGATGGACCGCAGTGTGGTTTCTGCACGTCAGGACAGCTCATGAGCGCGAGGGGCCTGCTCACTCGCAATCCTCATCCAACGGCGCGGGAGGTCCGCGCGGCGATGACGGGGAACATCTGCCGCTGCTCCAACTACAATCGCTACGTTGAGGCTGTGCTGGCCGCGTCTTCAACCAGGGATGCGAAGACGTCCGACCGGGGTGCAGGCCGTTCGACCGCACCCGGCAGGCGGGGTGCAAAAGCTTCGGCTCGTGCAGGAGGTGCGTGATGAGCCGGCCATCCAAACTCACCCCGTTGAAGACAATCGGCCATCCCACCGCCCGCATTGACGCAGTTGAACGCGTGACCGGGAAAGCCACTTATACCGGAGACGTTCATCTTCCAGGGATGTTGTACGCGCGCGTATTGCGCAGCCCGCATGCGCACGCGCGCATCCGGCAGATTGACGCCTCCAAGGCCTTGGCTCTCGCTGGGGTCAAGTTTGTCCTGACGCACGAGAACTGCAGTGTCGTCTGGGGCGCCGGTTCGATTTCAGGGGGAAGGCAGTATGTTGACGACATCAAAAAAATAACTCGCCACAAACGCTATCTCTTCAACAACCCGGTGCGCTTTTTCGGAGAGCCGGTGGCGGCCGTAGCGGCGACGAATCGCCATCTCGCGGAAGAGGCTGTTCGGCTCATCAATGTTGATTATGAAGTGCTTCCATTCGTGCTCGATCAGGAAGCGGCACTCCGCCCCGAAAGCGTCAAGATCTGGCCAGAGGGCAACCTCTCGCCCACCGCGAAGAACGAAATGGAACCGGAAGTCTATCGCCGCGGTAACGTCGAAGAGGGTTTCCGCACGGCAGACTTCGTGTTCGAAGATCGCTACACCACCACCTATGTCCACAACGCGCAGATGGAGCCCCGTCTGTGTGTTGCCGGCTGGGAGGGCGACAAGCTGACCTTGTACACCCCAACCCAGGGGACATCGAATTGCCGCCACGACATGGCTAGAGATTTGGGAATCCCTGACGAGAAGGTGCGCGTCATCTGCAAGTACATGGGCGGTGGGTTCGGCAACAAGAACCAAAATCAGGACGCTGACCTTATCGCCGCAGTGCTGGCAAAGGAAACTGGGGCGCCCGTAAAGTTGGAACTGTCGCGCAAAGAGGATTTTATCGGCGTCCACGGCCGCTGGCCGACCACGCAATACTACAAGGTTGGCGTCAGCCGCGACGGTGTGCTCCAGGCGCTTCAGTTGCGCGGCTATAGCGGCATGGGGCCGTACCGCAAAAATACGGGAGGCATCGGCGGGATCGAACTCTATCAGTGCCCCAACGTCGAGAGCGTCACCTATCCTGTGTATACCAACAGGGCTGTTTCGGGTAACTACCGCGCGCCCGAATTCCCTCAGGGCTTTTTCGGTATCGAGTCGATGATGGACGACGTGGCCTACAAGATGAAGATGGACCCGGTCGAGTTCGTCTTGAAGAACATGACGCGAAAGTCCGACGACGAGGTGCCTTACACGAATTACACCCTCGAGGAGTGTATTCGCCGCGGCGCTGAAGCTTTCGAGTGGAAAAAGCGCTGGCATCCGCCGGGAGCGGACCCGGGACCGATCAAGCGCGGCGTCGGCATGGCCTTCATGGCCTTGCGTTCGCCAACGGGCCAGAGCAGCGCCGTGATCCGTCTTGATTCGAATGGCCGGTACACCGTTTTCGTCGGCGTTACGGACATCGGGGCCGGAGCCAAGACAACCATGGCACTGATTGCGGCCGAGGCATTGGGCGTGCCGCTGTCGAACATTGAGATCGTGTGGGGCGACACGGATCGGTGCCCGTATTCGGTGGGCGAGTCAGGCAGCCGCACCACGGATATGACCGGGTACGCCGTGATCGAGGCAGCGCACGATCTCAAGCGCCAGATTGCGGCGAAGGGTCTGCCAAAGGGCGATAACGTGCTGATCGCCTCCGCCAGCCCGAATCCCACATCCGAGGGCAAGGTGCGCAAAGCGTTCGGCGCGCACTTTGTGGAAGTAGAAGTCGATACCGAGCTCGGCCGAGTTCGGGTTCTCAAGTATCTTGCCGTCCAAGATTCCGGCCGCATCCTCAATCCGCTCACGGCAACAAGTCAGGTCAAGGGCGGCGCGACCCAGGGTATCGGGATGGCCTTGCACGAAGACTTGTTGTACGACCGACAAACGGGACAGCCCCTAACGACCGGCTATTACGGTACGCGTATCATGACTCATCTCGACGCTCCTGAGATCGAGGTGATCTTCATCGAGAGCGATGACGGGTATGGTCCCTTTGGCGCCAAGTGTATCGGTGAAGCCGGGATCGTTCACGCGGTCGCCGCCGTCGGCAATGCCGTCTTCAACGCCATCGGTCGTCGAATGAAAGACCTGCCCATCACACGAGACAAGATTCTGGGGGCGCTGGTATGAAAACCTTCACCAACACGAACCCGAATTCTCTTGACCAGGCCGTTTCGCTCGTCCAGCAAGCGCGCACGAACGGACAGACGGCCTCGCTTGTTGGCGGTGGCAGCGACTTGCTGGCTCTGGTGAAAGACTTCATCGTCAAGCCAGATGTGCTGGTCAACCTCAAGACCATTAAAGGGCTCGACCAGGTAGTTCCAGAAGCAGGCGGCGTGCACATCGGCGGGCTCATCACGCTCGACGCTCTCGGCAGCCATCCTGTGATTCGCAGCCAGTACACGGTTCTGGCCGAAGCAGCCGAAACGGTGGCGACGCCGCAGATTCGCAATGTCGGTACGCTCGGGGGCAACGTTTGCCAGCGCCCATGGTGTTGGTACTTCCGCAATGGCTTCCCGTGCCTGAAGAATGGCGGCTCGATGTGCTATTCCGTCGGGGGTGAGAACCAGTTCCATGCGATTTTCGGCGGCGGCCCTAGTTACATCGTCCACCCATCGGACACGGCTACCGCCCTGGTCGCGCTCGGCGCGAAATTCCGCGTCGTGGGGCCCTCGGGTGAGCGCGTGGTGCCTGGGGCTGACTTCTTCGTTCTGCCACGGCAGGATTCCACGCGAGAAAACATCTTGGCCCCGGGCGAACTCTTGTCAGCGGTGCAATTGGCGCCGGCCCCTCCAGGCAGGCGGAGCACTTATAACAAGGTCCTCGACCGCGAAGCGTGGACACACGCCGTGGTCAGCGCCGCGGTCGTGCTCGATATGGACAGGGAAATCTGCCGGTGCGCTAGTGTCGTCTTGGGCGGCGTTGCGCCGATTCCGTGGCGCGTACCAGACGCCGAACGCCTGCTCGCCGGCCAGCGAATCACGCCGGCGCTAGCCTCGAAGGTCGGCGAAGCCGCTGTCGCGGGAGCTCAGCCGCTCACAAAGAACGCATACAAAGTACCGATGACGAAAGCGCTGGTTCGCCGCACTGTGCTGGCGCTTGCTACACGCGCATAGAAGCTGCGTTTCACCTATTCTTGGCATAGCCCTTTGAATCGTCGCGACCTAATTTTGCTTGGAACCAACCGCAAGGCTCGCATGGTCGAACTCTCCTGCGAGCGGCTTTACATGCAGTTCTGCGACTCGCAACTGGACGACACCAGGCAGAAACTGTTCGAACGCCTCGAGGGTGAATTGCAAGGGGTCGGCGAGTTGCGTCTAGTGGACAGCACCTGGCTGGCGCGCGAGGATCTTGGGCAGTGGCTTGAGCCGCTCCTCGTTTCCATACGGTCCCGTGGTGGGCGGGTCAAATTTTTGCGGGCACCGGCATCAGACAGAACTGGGTTTCCGCGTATCGTGCGCCAAAAGAGAATTTCCAAGTAGCTGGAAGACCGGGACCTCGCCAACACAGGTTGGGATGCGACGCCCGACGGCCAGCGCTTCTTGTGAAGGTCAAAGAGGGCGAACAAAGTACGTCCGCCACACAAATCAACCTGGTGCTCAACTGGTTCGAAGAACTGAAGCGCCGCGTGCCGATAGGAGCGAAAGATGACCGTTTGCGGTGAAGCAGGTCGAACCGTGTTCTCTAACAGCAGGTGGCATGGTGGTATAGCTGTTGTGGTCTTAGGCGTTCTGCCGATAACGGCGTCCAGCGCGTCGTCTGCAGTCGCTGCTTCCTGTGAGAGCCTGGCCACTCTTTCGCAAGCGAACACCACGATCACCTCAGCACAAAGCGTCGGCGCCGGAGAATTTATGCCGCCCGGCCCTAGTGAATCACCGGCGGCAGCGTATGGTAAGCTTCCCGCATTCTGCCGCGTCGCTGCAACACTGAGACCCTCCAGCGATTCTGATATTAAGATCGAAGTTTGGCTGCCCTTTTCAGGATGGAACGGCAAGCTCCAATCTGTCGGCAATGGAGGCTGGGCCGGATTCATCAGCTATCCAGCGCTGGCGCGCGGTCTGGCCGACGGCTACGCTACAGCCAGCACGGATACCGGACACACCGGAAATACCGGAAGCTTTGCGCTGGGGCATCCTGAGAAAATGATTGATTTTGGCTATCGGTCCGAACATGAAATGACCGTCGCGGCCAAGGCCATCATCGCGGCTTATTACGGCGATGGACCGCGGTTATCGTACTGGAATGGATGCTCGACCGGAGGCAGGCAGGGGCTCACCGAAGCCCAGCGTTATCCGTCTGACTACAATGCCATCATCGCCGGCGCGCCTGCAAACAACCGCATGCACATTTATGTGTGGTCGCTGTGGATCGCGCAGGCAGTGCACCAAGGCGAAAACAGCTACATCCCGCCGAGCAAGTACGCGATGATCCACAAGGCTGTCATGGAGGCGTGCGACGCACTCGATGGTCTCAAGGACGGCCTGATCAGCAATCCCAGGCGCTGTCACTTCGATCCCAAGGTTCTCGCGTGTAAGGGTGTCGATGAGCCATCATGCTTGACGTCTCAGCAAGTCGAGGTCACCCGTAAGATTTACTCCGCGGCGAAGAATCCGCGGACTGGGGAGGAAATCTATCCCGGCTTGGAGCCGGGCAGCGAACTTGGCTGGGCCAACCACGCAGGTCCTGAGCCGCTTTCTTACGCTACCGATGGCTTCAAGTATGTTGTGTTCAAGAATCCTGATTGGGATTTTCGTACACTCAATCTGGATAGCGACGTGGCTCTTGCCGACAAGATAGACAATGGCACGACTAGCGCCTTGGACCCAAATCTGAAGGAATTCTTCCGTAACAGCGGGAAGTTGCTGATGTATCACGGGTGGAGCGACCCGCAGGTATCGCCGGTGAACACCGTCAACTATTTTAATAGCGTGCTGAAAGCGATGGACGGAGCGGCGGCTGATTCAATCCGTCTGTTCATGCTTCCGGGCATGGGGCATTGTGGAGGCGGAGACGGTCCCAACACTTTCGATGCCATCGGCGCCCTGGCGCAATGGTTTGAGAAGGGGCAGGCCCCAAATCAAATGGTGGCTTCTCATAGCAACAACGGTGTTGCGGAACGTACCCGCCCGATCTGCGCGTATCCGCAAATCGCCGCCTATGCGGGAACCGGAAGCATCGATGAAGCCGCGAATTTTGTGTGCAAGGTACCCTAGCCCAGCGTGACATGCTTATCGCAACGAATCGCCGCAATTGATGGTACGCACGGCGTTCAGCCGGAGTGGCGGAATAAAATCACATCGCCTTCCCGCACGACATACTCCTTTCCTTCGAGACGCACCTGCCCTTTTTCGCGCGCTGCGGGCCAACTGCCCGCAGCCAGCAAATCTTCGCAGCGCACCACTTCGGCTCGGATAAAATTGCGTTCGATGTCGGTGTGGATCACGCCCGCAGCCTTTACGGCGGGGGTGCCGCGGCGAATGGTCCACGCGCGCACCTCTGGCTCGCCGGCGGTAAAAAACGAGATCAGTCCCAGCAGATCGTAGGTGGCATAGATGAGCCGGTGCAACCCCGGCTCCTTTAGGCCGTAGGCCGCCAGGAGTTCGGCGCCCGCGGCATCGTCGAGTTCCGCGAGTTCGGCTTCGATGCGGCCGCAAATGGCGACCACCGCGCTCTGCGGTCTCAGGCGCAGCTTCTCTAGGCCGTGTCTCTCGATGGCCTTGTCCAACTTATCTACTTCGTCGTCGCCGAGGTTCAACACATAAAGCATCGGCCGCAGCGAAAGGAACATGAAACTGGTCATGATTTTGCGTTCTTCGCCGGTGAACTCGAGCTCGCGCAGTGGATGTTCGCCTTCGATGGAAGCGCGGCATCGCGTGAGCAGCGCGTGCTCGTGCTCTATAGCGAGATCTTTCCTCTTCTTGAGGTCTTTCTCCACGCGCTCAAGGCGTCGTTCGATCTGTTCGAGATCCGAAAGCATCAGCTCAAGATCGAGCGATTGTGCATCCCGCAACGGATCGATGCTGCCCGCCGGGTACGGCACAGCGGGATCATCGAAAACGCGCAGGACGTGAGCGAGCGCGTCTACCTCACGTAGCGGCGCCAACACCGCGGAATCGCGTGCGCGGTCGCGAACGATTCCTCCCACATCAACGTACTCCACGGTGGCATAGGTGACCTTGCGAGGCTTGTAAAGCGCGGCGAGCTGATCGATGCGCGGCTCAGGCACTCGCGCCACGCCAATGTGGGTGGCACCGCGAGCCGCCTTTTCCTCCAGGTGCGACCGCGTCAGAATGCGGAAAAGAGTTGTTTTGCCGACCTGCGGTAAGCCGACGATACCTGTTTGCATGAATCGCGCATCGTAGCACAGCCGTGCGCACATCAAATGGTGACCATTCTGTGGCCGCGCGGATTACCGCGACCAATCCCGGAAATCCACGCCACGGGAGCCGGCGTCGCGGCCGTGTCCCTTGTTCCACCGGCGAAATCGGGCCGCGCGAGAGCCGTGGGCACCGTCTCCGATTTTGCGAGATATCTATAACCCGAGGGAGAAGGGCGGGATCGCCAACCCTGTCGATTTCATCATCGATCGCGACCGCACCGTGCATTACGTGCACCGGGACGAGGTCGCCAAGCGGGTTCGAGCAGCGGAGATCGTTCGCACTCTCGGTCCCGCTGCGGAGGGCAGCCGGTTCGCCACAAGGTTTGCATCCCGAGGCTGAGCGACTTTGGTCGCGCCATTCGCAGCAGGATTCGTACGGAGACTTAGGATCTTGACACGATTTCGCCTTTTCGCCGCCCTGAATGTTACTCATTGGACACAACACCACGCGGCTGACTGAAACTCAAGACCAACATATCTAGTGTTCGGAACATTTAAATACAACTGCTGGGGGTTTCGAGCTCCAAAGGGCCAAGTCACCGTCCTTTTCCACATATTTTCGAACCAGCCTCCCGTTTTCCTGTTGACAAGCTCCGAACAGAGTCTAAGATGTGGGGCCACGTGGTAGATAGTGGCGATCAGTGATGTGAAGTGGTGCGAAACGAACTGAATTTCCGGTTGCGTGGCGATTTCCCCAGTGCTTCGTGGCAACTATCCGGCGAAGGTGGACGAGAAGGGCAGAGTGAAGATCCCTGCTGCCTTCCTGGAGGCTCTGCGGGAATACGGGAACAAGTTCTATGTGACCAGCGAAAACGGCGATTACGTGCGCGTGTACCCGATGAAGAACTGGAACGAGATTGAGGAGAAGCTCGCGCGGCTTTCGTCTCATAACCGCACGAAGCAGAAGTTCCTGACTCGCACCAATTATTACGGGCAGGTTGTTGAGCTCGACGGGCAGGGGCGCATCTTGGTTCCATCGATTCTGCGCGAATCCGCACAGATGCGAGGCGATGTGGACGTTCTGGGGAATTTGACTTACTTGCAGATTTGGAACCACACACGGTTTCTGGACAACATGAAGGGCAGCCCAATCACCGATGAGGACGAAAAAACTCTGGATGAATTGGGCATCTAATCGGGCGGCCCGGCCTGCGCTGCCGCGAGCGTAGCGAGCACGGGATCGATAAGTTTGACTGCAGGTCATACGCCGGTGCTGGCCGAGGAGGCCTTGCGCTGGCTGCAAGTAGAGCCCGCTGGCACGTATGTGGACGCGACGGTGGGGCTCGGCGGCCACGCCGTGGAGATTGCCCGGCGGCTCACAGCAGGACAATTGATTGGTTTGGATCGCGATGCGGGGGCCTTGGAAATCGCTCGCGAGCGCCTAAAGAAATACGGGGGAAGAGTGGTGCTGGTGCAAGCTGACTTTTCGAGGATCGATGAGGTAGCCCAGGAGATGAATCTGTCGCCGCTAAACGGACTCTTAGCCGACCTGGGCGTTTCCAGTTTGCAATTGGATACCGCCGAACGCGGATTTTCCTTTCGCCTTGCGGGACCTCTCGACATGAGAATGGATTCAAGAACTGAGCTCACCGCGGCAGATATCGTGAACGAAACTGCTGAGGCAGAACTCGCCGACCTGCTCTATCGCTTGGGCGAAGAGCGGGACTCCAGAAGAATCGCCAGGGCCATTGTGCGCGCGCGGCCCATTCGCAGCACGGAACACCTGGCAACGACTGTGGCAGGGGCTTGTACTTCAAGGGGAAGGCAGAAACTGCATCCCGCGACAAAAACGTTTCTGGCGCTGCGGATTGCGGTGAATCGAGAATTGGAGGAACTCGGGCAGTTTCTTGACCGGGCCCCTGCCACACTAGCTCTCGGGGGACGCTGGGTGGTATTGAGCTACCACTCGCTCGAAGACCGCATGGTCAAACAGGAATTTCGCCGCCTGGATGGCAATGGCGTGGTGAAGGTGCTGACCCGCAAAGTGGTGCGCCCGAGCGAAGCAGAAGTTATGGTGAACCCCCGCGCGCGCAGCGCGAAGCTGCGCGTCGCAGAGAAGCTTACGCCGGCGGCGGAAAAGTTGGCATCGTGATTCGATCTCGAACCGTCCGGCGTACCGAATTTCACACCGTCAAACGGATTGATAATTCACGCCTGGCTCGCCCGATCGCCTCGGCCCGGCTTCGCGAAATGGCGCGCTTGATTGGACTGGGCGCCCTGCTCGCTGCTGCCACCTTGTTTTACGCTTGGCAGCACTTCGAGTATTTGCAGCTTCGTTATCGTGTGGAATCGCTTAAGTCGGAGCGCTCCCAAGCCTCCGAATTGAACCAGCAGCTGAAACTGGAAATAGCCGGTCTACGCGCGCCTTCGCGGATAGATGAGATTGCCCGGCGACAACTCAAGCTTACGCCACCGGTGCCCGGCCAGGTGGCTCCGCTCGAGGCACCATTCGAGCCCGTGGTTGCCCAGGTCCGACCCTCAGGAACTTTTCACGCTCCGGTTTCGGGAGTCCGGTGGACTCCACCGGAGTTCGCAGACCGGACTCAGTGAAGCGGCCGGGCCAGATAAATTCGCTCGCGAGAGCGCACCGCCGAAGAATTGATTTGAGAGTTGATTTGAAGGGATGCAAGTCCCCGGAATGGATTTCCGCAGCCCTCAGATCCGTTTGCTGATCGTGGCCGCGGCGCTCGGCCTCTGGACTGCCGCCGCGGTCGCGCGGCTCGCGGATTTGCAGCTTTTGCACTACAGCGATTATCTGGCTCGCGCCGAACGCCAGCAGCAGCGCATCGTCGAAATCAGTCCCAAGCGCGCGGACATTCTGGACCGCAATCTGCAAGAGATGGCCATGAGCACTTCGCTGGACTCATGTTTCGCGGTGCCTGCGGAACTCGCGGACAATCATCTCGTAGCGCGCTTGCTCGCTCCCCTCCTGGGTCTGCCGCCTGAAGAGATTGCCACGCGCCTCAGCTCCTCGCGTTCTTTCGTATGGATTGCGCGCAAGCTGCCGCCGGCTACCGTGGCCCGCATTCGGCAGTTGAATCTGCGCGGCATCTATTTCCAGAAAGAAAATCAGCGCTTCTATCCGAAGCGCGACTTGGCCGCCGCCGTTCTCGGGTATGTTGATATCGACGAGAAAGGGCTCGGCGGAATCGAATACCAGCTCGATGGCCGCATCCGCAGCAAAGCTGCCCGCATGTTCATTCTCACCGACGCGCACAACCGCTGGTACGAGAGCGCCGACAAGACCCCGGAACCAGGCTCTAGCGTTATTCTGACTATTGACGAGAATATCCAGTTCATCGCCGAAAAAGAACTCGCTACCGCCATCGACGAGACGCGTGCCAAGGCCGGTACGGTGCTCGTCGAGGATCCCTCCAATGGCGAAATCCTGGCCATGGCCAGCTGGCCGAAGTTCAATCCCAATGCTCCCGCCGGCAGCCCGCCGCAAGCGCGCATGAATCGTGCCGTGGGTGCGCTCTACGAGCCGGGATCGGTTTTCAAGATCGTGACGCTTTCCGCGGCCATCGATCAGGGCATCACCACGCCTGACGAAGTCGTGGATTGCCAGATGGGCGCCATTTACATTGCCGGACACCGCATCCGCGATCACAAAGCTTACGGGCTTCTCACCGTTTCGCAAATCCTCGCGCATTCGAGTGACGTCGGCGCCATCAAGATCGGGCTGCGCCTGGGCGCGCCGAAATTCTACGAATACATTCACGCCTATGGCTTCGGAGAACCGACGGGCATCGATCTTCCCGGAGAAAATCGCGGCCTGCTGCGGCGCGTCGAAAATTGGACTCCGGTTTCGGTGGGCTCGATTTCCATGGGCCAAGAGGTCGGCGTCACCCCTTTGCAGATGATCAACGCAGTGTCGGCGATCGCCAATGGCGGGCTGCTGTATCGCCCTCACGTCGTGCTGGCGCTGCGCAGGGCATCTCAGGTCGAGCAGGAGCCGCAGCCTGCGCCGCGGCGCGTCGTCCGCGAGGCGACGGCGGCCACCATGCGCGCCATGCTCGAGGGCGTGATTCTCAGTGGCACGGGGACCAAGGCGCAGCTCGATGGCTATACTTCCGGCGGAAAAACCGGCACGGCTCAGAAGATCGACCCAACCACGGGCCGTTATTCGGCCACGCAACTGATCGCTTCATTTGTCGGCTTTGCTCCGATCAATAATGCAGCCGTCACCATTCTCGTACAGCTTGATTCCCCGGTGGGCCTGCACGAGGGCGGATCGGTGGCCGCCCCGGTCTTCAGGCGCATTGCCGAGCAAGTGCTTCCCTACCGCAACGTGCCTCACGATATTCCGGTTTCTCCGGCCAAGCTGAGAGCGGCGCGGCGTTCGCAGGCCAGCGAAGCCGCCGACGTCTCCGACTTCGATTCAGCTCAATTGACGCCGGCCGCATCCAGCTCCGGGCAGCCCGAGCCGATCTCTGCCGGGGTGCTTCCCGTCTCGGCTCCGGCACCCACCGTGGAGCTCGCCGCGGGCGACGGCATATCAATTCCCGATTTGACGGGAAAGACGGTACGGCAGGTTACCGAGATTTGCGTGCAACTCGGAGTGAATCCGGTGCTGGTCGGCACGGGCACAGTGCAGGAGCAGTCTCCTCAGCCTGGCGCCATGGTGCGTCGCGGCGCTTCCGTTATTTTTCAATTCGGCCGACCGCTCCTGAGGCAAGCTCAACTCCGTACCCAAGCGCAATTCCACAAGGCGGCCCGATAATGCACCAGACTCGCCGGCCGACCTGCCGGGTCCCGTTGGACTCTTCGGAACATGAAGCCTCCGCAAAATTGAGCGCACTTCGTGGGCGTCCTATACTTACAAACGCTGGAATGAAACTGCAGGAATTGGTAGCGGGTGCTGCGGTCCAAGGGCCTTTGGTAAACCCCGAGGCGCAAATCTCTTCGGTCGTTTACGACAGTCGCCAAGCTGGGACCAGTTCGCTTTTTGACGCCATACGCGGCGAAAAGACGGACGGCAATCGCTTCATCGGCGCTGCCACAGAGCGCGGCGCAACGGCCATCGTCAGCGAAATGCCGCCCCCCGCAGAGCGCAGCCAAACGCTGGACGCGCGACCCCACAACGCAGAAATCGCGCCGCAACGACTTCCTGCTTCCGTCGCTTGGCTGCACGTGCCGGATGCGCGCAAGGCGCTGGCGATCATTGCTGCAAACTTCTACGGCCGTCCTGCGGACAAGCTGCAACTCGTCGGAATCACAGGAACCAACGGCAAGACCACCACGAGCTTTCTTCTGGACTCCATCATTCATGCCGCCGGTTTCGATAGCGGCCTCTTTGGCACCATCGAATATCGCACCCCGCGCGAAACCTATCCCGCGAGAACCACTACGCCCGAATCTCTCGACTTGCAGCGCTTCTTTTCCGAAATCGTTCGGGCAGGCGGCACCCACGCCGTTCTGGAAAGCAGTTCTCACGCGCTTGCCCTTGATCGCCTTTGGGGCTGTCGTTTTGCTGCGGGCGTCTTCACAAATTTGACCCGTGATCATCTCGATTTCCACAACACCATGGAGAATTATTTCGCCGCCAAGCGCCGCTTGTTTGAAGGCACAGGCGCAGGCCGCGCGCGCTGCGGCGTTGTCAAT
>Ga0209577_10001183_pt1 | contig 26071 bp, 23 predicted proteins | sample GraSoiAngelo_109_FD_185874 | JGI IMG/M metagenome (GOLD analysis project Ga0209577, IMG submission 185874) | Grasslands soil microbial communities from the Angelo Coastal Reserve, California, USA - 14_0903_12_20cm (SPAdes) (version 2) | ecosystem: Environmental > Terrestrial > Soil > Grasslands...
GGCGCGGGTCGCGCAGCGCTCGCGAATCGAACTCCGCGAGCTCCTCGACCGCGGCGTCGGTGAGCTCGCTCAGTCGGCGCTCGAGCCGCGTGCTCAGCGCCTCGGAGGGCTCAACCGGAACGAGTGCGCCCTGGAGCAGCCGTTCAACCTCGCTCATTGCGAACCCCTTCCCGCTCGGCGAGTCGCTCCTCGAGCTGCCTGATCGCGCGATGGATCAGGACCTTGGTCGCGCCCTCGGAGCGTCCGAGAGCGCGGGCGATCTCGCGGTTGTCCATACCGATCGCGAAGCGCATGATCAGCGCCTCGCGGCGATCGTCCGGAAGGCCGGCGACCCCGCTCAGGACGGCGGTCAGCTCCTCCCTCTCCTCGACCAGCTCCTCGGTCCCGTGCGGGGCCGAGATGATCGCGGCGTCCTCGAGGTTGGTCTGCGGGCGGCGCGAGCGGTCGCGGTGGTAGTTCGCCGCGAGGTTGTGGGCGATCCTGATCAGCCAGGGCCGGAGCGGCCGCCCGTTCGACTCCGCTCGGGCGCGCTCGAAGTGCCGGTACGCCTGGAGGAAGGCCTGCTCCGTGAGGTCCTCGGCGTCGTGGTGGTTGCCCACCTTGTAGTAGCTGTAGCTGTAGACGTCGCGCAGGTGGGCGCGGTAGAGCTCGGTGAACTCGCGATCCAGCTCGCCTTTGTCGGTGGACGGAGGCGACACGCACCGAGCCTACTCCCGCGTCTCCGCTCAGGCCACGCGCCGGACGACCGCCGGCGCGGCCGGCTCGCCGACCACGTCGATCCCCGCGGCCTCGAGCGCCTCGACCAGCTGGCGGCGCCGGTCATCGTCATCGCAGCGGAGCTCGACGCGACCGAGCGGGCGCATCAGGGAGGGGGCGCCGTCCGGCACGCCGAGCGTCGCCACCGCCCCGGCATCGGTGCGCTCGGAGAGGTACCGGGCCGGCAGGGCGGCGTCCTGGCGTAGATCGCCGCGGGCCGGAAGCAGCAGCGTGGTGCGCTCGCCGACCGCATCGCCGATCCGCGAGACCATCGCCGGAAGCGCGGCGAGGGGGGTCGTCAGCGCGACGAGGTCCACGCCGGCGAATTCGATGTCGACCACCGTGCAGGGAGTGACGCTCTCGGGAAGCTCGACCTCGGGGAGGGCGTCCGGGTTGCACCCGGCCGCCGCGATCCGCTCGGCCTGACGCGTGGTGCGGGATCCGAGCTGGACGTCCAGCCCGGCGCGACCGAGTGCCGCCGCCAGCGCGGTACCCATCTCGCCGGCGCCGACCACGGCCGCCTTGCGGAGGGGCGGGAGGCCGCCGAGCCACTCCCACTGCAACTCGACGCACGGCCAGATGCGCTCGGTCACGGCCGCGGCGAGGGCGGGCGACGCGTGCTCGACGCGCGGGAACGTGAGCGGCCGGCCGCAGCGCAGGCGGACCTTGACGGGACGGATGCGCCAGCCGCGCCGGGCGCGCTCGGTCCAGGCGAGCGCGATGGGGACGACGGGCGCGCCGGTCTCGAGCGCGAGCCGGCCGACACCGCGCTTCGGACGGCCGAGCGAACCCGTGCGGATGCGGGTGCCCTCGGGAAAGATCACGACGGCGTCGCCGCGATTCAGGATCGCGCGGGCGGTGTCCATCATCTCCTCGTCCGATTCGCCGCGACGGACCGGGAATGCGCCGAGCGCGTTCAACAGCCAACCCTGCCAGCGCTTCTCGAACAGCTCGCGCTTGGCGACGAAGTGCACGGGCCGGCGCAGGCAGATCCCGACGATGAACGGGTCGAGGAAGCTGCGGTGGTTCGCGGCGAGCAGGACCGGGCCGCGGCGCGGGATGTGCTCGCGGCCGAGACGCGACGGCCGGAACCAGATGTGGATTGCGGGCTGCAGGAAGCCGCGCACGATCCAGTAGACGAGACGATTCACGCCGCGCCGGCGCGCGCGGTCGTGGTGGCGCGAGAGGGCGCGGTCGCTGTGGGCCGAGTTCCGCATCACCTCACCTACCACCACGGACGCGCTCGCGTTACGCTGCGTGGCGTGTCGCTGGAGCGAAGCCTCAGGGGAGCGGTTGCAGGAGGTATTGCAGCGGCCATCTGGGCCGCGCAACAGCCGCTCGACAAGCGGATCTTCGACTGCGACTACGACGACACCGAGCTGATGGGCAAGCTGTTCACGCGCGGGCCCGAATGGCGGCCGATCGGCCTCGCGCTCCACATCCAGAACGGGGCCATCTTCGGCGCGGTGTACGCGCTGGGGAAGCCGTTCCTGCCGGGACCGCCTGTGGCGCGGGGCCTCGTCGCGGCGCTCACCGAGAACTTCGCGACCTGGCCGGCGGGTCGCTTCGTCGATCGCTACCACCCCGGGCGCTCCGAGCTGCCGCTGTTCGCCGGAAACCGCCGCGCCCTCGCACTCTCGACGTGGCGTCACGCGCTGTTCGGCGTGCTGCTCGGGACAATCGAGCACGTGCTGAACGACCGCAGCGCCGACGAGCCGCCGCCGATCCCGGCTTCCTCGAACGGGCACGGCGATCTCGAGTCCGCCGCCGTCGCGGTCGCGCAGTAGCGCCTGCCCCGGACCTAGACTGAGCCTGCGCCGGAGTAGCTCAACCGGTAGAGCAGCCGCCTTGTAAGCGGCAGGCTAGGGGTTCGAGTCCCCTCTCCGGCTTCGCTGCGCGAAGCGAACTGTCCTGTTCTGAGGTCGCAGGGCGACCCTAGAACAGGACGCTTAAGAGAGAAAAGGCTTCGCCGTCTTCCTCAGCTCCTTTGTGTAGCGCCGAGCGCGCTCGTAGTGGGAGACATTGCCGGTGATGAAGTCCTCCATCGAGAGCTCCGGTGCGACCGCGCCGCGCACGTACTCCAGGACCTCGGGCTGCGTCATCGCGTGGAAGCGCCGGCCACGTGCGGGAACCTCGGCGATCGCGATCTCCTCATTGCCGGCCGTCAGACAGCCGTGGCGCGACACGTACGCCAGCACGTCCGCCGGGGCCTCGCCGCGCTCGAGCTCGAGCCGCAGTCCGCGCAGGCGCTCCAAGCGCGCGTTGATCTCCCACTCGGTGACCAGCTCGAGTTGGTGCTCGGTGAGCAGCGCCACGAACGTCTCGACCTCGGTTCCTGGCGACACCTGCAACGTTGCCGGCACAGACCCGTAGACAGCGATGTGCGATGAGTAGACGACGTCGAAGTCGTGCAGCGTGCCGCGCACGAGCGCAAACGGCGCGTCGCTTCCGGCGGGAAACTTCCACCTCAGGCCGCTCGGCGAGGCGTTCGAACCGTAGGCGAGAACCGCTTTGCGCGGCGCCGTCCCGAGCTCCGGCGCGGCGACGTCGGTCAGCTGTAGCACCCGCTCGCCGGTCACGATGACCGACGACTGCGGCCGCGGGAACGGGTAGGCGCGCGCTCGCGCGAGGATCTCGTCGGCCGACGGCGCTGGGTCACCGGGCGGCATCGCGCGGCGAGCATACGCCCGGCCGGCCGGCCGTCAGCGGAGGACCAGGACCGGCGTGCCGAGCGGGACCCGTTGCATCAGGTAGCGGAGGTCCGCGTCGGCGGCCCGCAGGCAACCCGCCGACGAGGCGGTCCCGATCGTGCCCGGCGCGTCGGTGCCGTGGATCGCCAGGCGATCGCCGCCCTGCCAACCGGCGGGCGGGTGCGGCTGGTGGCCGGAGAGCGCCAGGACGCAGCAGCCGTAGTAGGGGCCGAAGCTCGTGCCGGAGAGCTTGTCGGTCACCGAGAAGCGTCCGGTGGGTGTGGACGTCCCGGGCCCGCCGACCGCGACCGAGATGCGACGCATCGTCCGACCGCCGCGATGCAGCTCGATGCGTCGGCGCGAGAGTCGCACGACGAGCTCCAGTCGCACGTGCGCGCGCGCAACCGACTGCGAGCGCGCGTCCACCCAACCGAGATGCCCATTCGGCAGAGCGCTGCTCGGGACTCCCAGCCAGCGGCCGCGCCGCGCCACGACGGCCAGCTCCGCCGGAGTGCCGAATTCGGTGCGGTCCCGGATAGTCGCGATCACTGAGCCGCGCGGACGGTCGCGCAGTGTGAGTGACCTTCCGGCGCGCACGCGGAGCACCTCCGCGCCGCTCTGCCGAGCCGAAGCGGCGTGCCTGGTCACAACGCGAACCCGTTGCGCCAATCCGGCGTGGGCAGCCCGGCTGCTCACGGCCGCAACGACTGGGTGGGCGGCGGGCGGAGACGGTGCCGTCGTGGCGTGCATCGACCGAGCGCGCGTGGCGGCAGCAACCGCCATCCCGGCGGCGGCCAGCGCAAGCGCAGCGAGCAGGGTAACGACGAGGGAGGGACGAAGCATCAGTTCTCCCTCGTGGTCGGCTCCCCGCCGCCACGGCTTGAATCGGGCCGCCGCGCTTGGACGGGGGCCCGGATGCGGCTATGCGCCTACGGCTACAGCAGCACGCTGCGCGAATCGAGGTGCGCGCCGACCTTGCGCTTCACCCGCTGGAGCGCGTTGTCGACGGTCTTCGTGTCGCACGCCAACCGCTCGGCGATCGTCTCGTACGAGTGCCCGTCGAGGTACAGCGACAGAACCGAGCTCTCCAGCTCGGAGAGCACGCTCGAGAGGCAGGCAACCAGGCTGTGCAGCTCCTCCGAGGAGATCACCTGGTTCACGGGGTCGTGCGCGGCGGGGCCCGGCAGGACCTCGTCGAGCGTCGGCTCCCCCTCTCCGGCCGAGGCCGGCGTGTGGGAGAAGGACACGTACTGGTTGAGCGGCGTGTGCTTGTTGCGCGTCGACGTCTTCACCGCCGTGATGATCTGCCGCGTGATGCAGAGCTCCGCGAAGTTGCGGAAGCTCGACTCGCGGTCCGTTCGATAGTCGCGAACCGCCTTGTAGAGGCCGACCAGGCCCTCCTGGATGAGATCGTCCGAGTCGCCGCCGATCAGGAAGTACGACGACGCCTTGAGGCGCACGAAGCCGTAGTAGCGGCGGACGATCCGGTCGTATGCGTCGGGCTTGCCCTGCTTTGCGAGCGCGACCAGATAGTGATCATCAACCTCGAGTTGAGGCTGAGAACCTCGCGGGGCGGTGACGGCCACAGCATCTCCCTCCGGACCCGCCGTGAGACGGGCCGCAAAGCCGAGGCGCACGTACCTCCCCTGGTAGCGCCAGATTTGCCGGACAGGCCCTAAAGCTCAAGTCCAGCCTTATCTGTGCGCCCGAGGATTCCAGGTTTATGGAACCTTGTCAAGGCCCGGTCGGCCGGAATGCAAGATTCCGTACAGGAGCGCCGCGGCGGCTGCAGACACGTTCAGCGACTCGATCCTTCCGCGCATCGGAAGTGCCACAAGCAGATCGCACGTGGCCGCGACGCGCGGTCGCAGGCCCCGGCCCTCCGAGCCGAGGACGAGCACGACCCGTCCCGAGTAGTCGGGCTCGTCGTACGGGACGGCCTCGGGCACCGCGGCAGCTCCATAGACCCACGCGCCCGCCTGCTTCGCCTGCTCGAGCCAGTCGGCGACGTTGCGCACGCGCGCGACGGGCAGGTGCTCGACCGCGCCCGCGGAGGCGCGACACACGGCGGGCGTGACCTGGGCGGAGCGGCGCTCCCCGATCACCACCCCGGCCGCGCCGGCGGTCTCGGCGACGCGGCAGACCGCACCGAGGTTGTGCGGGTCCTGGACCTCGTCGAGGCAGACCACCAGGGCGTCGTCGTCGCGCAGGAGGTCATCGACCCGCGCGTACTCGAACTCGGAGACCTCCGCGCACACGCCCTGATGATCGGGCGAGCCACATAGGCGCTCGAGCTCCTCCCCCGCCGCCAGCTCCGGACCTACCTCCGCGAGCCACGCCTCGCGCGCGCCGCCGTCGGTCGCCCACACGCGCGACACGGTGCGGCGTCCGCGGAGGGCCTCCCTGACCGGGTTGCGCCCGTAGACGATCAAGTCGCCCGGTGCAGGCGCGGTCCCTCGGGCGTGTCGCGCACCTGCCAGCCGCGCGCGCTCAGCTCGTCGCGCTTGGCGTCCGCGGTGGCGTAGTCGCCGGCCGCGCGTGCCGCCTCGCGCTCCTCGAGGAGCCGGCGCGCATCGTCGTCCGGCATCTCCTCCTCGAGCTCCAGCAGCGACTCCAGCCCGAGGCCACGGAGCATGTCCCTCAGGCTGCCGGGCCCCACCCGCTCCCCCGCGTCGAGGCGCCGGTTGGCCTTGGCGATCCATCCGAACGTCTCGGCGAGCGCGGCCGGCGTGTTGAAGTCGTCGGCCAGCGCGTCGCGGAACCGCTCGGCGAAGTCCTGCATCTCGGGCGGCTCGGCGGCGTCCGGGTCGAGGCGCCGCACCAGCTCCGTGATCCGGGACACCCGCGCGCTTGCCTGCTCGAGCGCGTCATCGGAGTACGCGATCGGCTGGCGGTAGTGCCCGCCCACGAAGTACATGACGAGCGCCTCGGGCCCGACCTCGTCCAGCGCCCCCTCCAGGGAGCGGATGTTCCCGACCGACTTCGACATCTTCTCCTCGTCGAACTGGACCATCCCGTTGTGCATCCAGAGGCGCGCCAGCGGCCTCCCGCGCGCCGCCTCGGTCTGCGCGATCTCGTTCTCGTGGTGCGGGAAGACGAGATCGGATCCGCCGCCGTGGATCTCGAAGTCGACCCCCAGGATCTCCTCCGCCATGGCCGAGCACTCGATGTGCCAGCCCGGCCGCCCGGACCCCCAGGGCGAGTCCCAGGCCGTGTCCTCGCCCGGCTTGTGCGCCTTCCACAGGGCGAAGTCGTGCGGGCTCTCCTTCACCGCGCCGCCCTCCGGAACGTCGTCCTCCCCCTGGTCCATGTCCTCGAGCGCCCGGTTCGAGAGCTTGCCGTAGCCCGGGAAGCTCGCCACGCGGAAGTAGACGTCGCCGCCGGTCGGGTAGGCGTGGCCGCCGTCGACGAGTGACTCGATGAGCGCGACGATCGGCTCGATCGTCTCACTCGCCTTCGGCTCGGCGTCCGGCCGGCCCAGCCCGAGCCGGCCCGTGTCCTCCTCGTAGCGCACGATCATCTCCCGGGCCAGCTCCGCGCTCGGGGTTCCCGCCTCGCGCGCGGCGTCGTAGATCTTGTCGTTCACGTCCGTGACGTTGACGACGAACGTGACGGCGTAGCCCTCGCCCTCCAGGAAGCGCTTCAGCAGCGAGAACACGACGTACGGGCGCGCGTTGCCCACGTGGATCGGGGCGTAGACCGTCGGGCCGCAGGCGTAGATGCTGACGCGCGCGTCGTCGCGCGGCTCGAGTGGCCGGACTCCGCCGCTCAGGGTGTCGTGGATGCGAACGGCGCGCATCAGCCGCGGCGGGCCAGCGTCGCGACCGCCAGCGCCGCGACCCCCTCCCCGCGCCCGATCGCGCCCATGCCCTCGTTCGTGGAGAACTTCACGTTCACCTCGCGCGCGTCCAGGCCGACGGCCTGTCCGAGCGAGACGCGCATGTCGTCGCGGTGCGGCCCGAGGCGCGGCTCCTCGCAGATCACCGTTGAGTCGAGGTGCTCGACCTGCCAGCCGTGGTCGGTCAGGAACCCGTTCACCTCGCCGAGCAGCTCCACGCTGTCGGCGTCGCGGTAGCGCTCGTCGGTGTCCGGGAAGTGCTGCCCGATGTCGCCGAGGCCGGCCGCCCCGAGGAGGGCGTCGATCACTGCGTGCGTGAGGACGTCGCCGTCCGAGTGCCCGGCGAGGCCGCGGTCCGCACCCTCGATCACCACGCCGCCGATGATCAGCGAGCGGCCCTCGACGAGGCGGTGCGAGTCGTACCCGATCCCAGACCGGCCGCTCAACCGAGCGGCTCCAGCGAGCGCTTGCGGCGGTCGAAGACCGCGATGCGGTCGACCCCGAGCGATTCGAGCAGCTCCAGTGCCGCGTCGTAGCGATACGCCAGGTCGCCCGCCGTGTGGGCGTCCGACGACAGGGCGATCGGACGGCCCGCGTCGATGCACATCTCGAGGAAGGCCGGTGCCGGGTAGATCTCGCCAACCGGCTTGCGCAGTCCGGAAGTGGACACCTCGATCGCCACGTCCGACTCGGCAATCCCGTCCATCGCGAGATCGTAGAACCGGCGCAGGTCACCGTCGGGGCGGGGTGTCTCGCGCCCCCACACCTTCACGAGGTCCGGGTGAGTGAGCACGTCGAAGAGACCGCTGCGGGCGGCCTCGCCGAGCGTCTCGAAATACGTCCGCCACACCCTGTCCGGGTCGGCGCCGCTGCGCCAGACGTCCCACTCGCCGCGCATGTCGACCGCCGCGTCGCCCAGGAAGTGCACCGAGCCGAGCACGTAGTCCCACTCGTACTCGTCCAGCAGGCTGGCGGTCCGATCCTCGCGGCCGGGGACGAAGTCGGCCTCGATGCCCAGGTGCAGCTCGGTCTCCTCGCGGACGAACGCGCAATAGCGCTCGATGTCGTCGCGGGCGTTCGAGAGCCAGAAGGGGTGCGTCCAGATCGACAGTGCCTGCTCGAAGCGGTGGATGTGCTCGGAGACGCCCAGGTACTGCACGCCGAGCTCCGCGGCGGTCTCCAGGTAGCGCTCGGCGTTCGCGGCGGTGAAGTGCTCGGCCGCCGTGTGCTCGAGCTCGTCGCGCCGGAGATGGACGTGCAGGTCGGTCAGCAAGACGCGCGTGCCTCGAGCAGCGCCTCCGCCAGGCGAAGATCGACCTCGCTCGTGACCTTGATGTTCTCGGGCGGCGCCTCGACGACCCGCACGGACCCGCCCGCGGCCTCGACGAGCGCGGCGTCGTCCGTCGCCGCCGCCAGGACCGCCTCGTCGGCGACGAGCGCGCGGCGGAGGGTTTCGGCGTCGAAGGCCTGCGGCGTCTGGATCGCCCACAGGCGGGAGCGATCGAGGGTCCGGACCACCCGACCGCCGGACTCGACCTCCTTCACCGTGTCACTGACCGGCGCGGCGGCGACCGCCCCGTCGGATCCGTCCCGGACGGCGGCGATGCAGGCCTCGACCAGCTCTCGCGTCACGAGCGGCCGCGCCGCGTCGTGGATCACGGCCACCGTGGCCTCGGGCGCGGCCGCCAGGGCCGCGCGCACGGACGCCGATCGCGAGGCGCCCCCCGCGACGCGGTCGGGTCCCTCCTCACGACCGGGCGGCACGGCCACGACCACCCGATCGCAGACCGCCTCCAGCACCTCCAACGACCACTCGACGAGCGGCCGCCCGGCGCAGGCGGCGAACGCCTTGGGCTCGACCTGCCCGAGGCGTTCGCCGCGGCCGGCGGCGGGGACGATCCCGACGACCGCCAATCTCTCCCTGCGGGACTACCCTGCCGCTGCCGGCGCGCCGTTGCGCTCGGCGTGCGCGTCGGAGATGAGGCTGTCGAGGTGGTCCTCCGCCTCGCCCTCCTCCATGTCGAGCGCGTACATCAGCTCCGACGCGAGGATCTTCTTCGCGCGCGTGTACATCTGCTTCTCACCCGTCGACAGGCCCTTGTCGGCCTCCCGGATGGCGAGGTTGCGGACGACCTCGGCGAGCTCGAACACGTCGCCGGTCTTGATCTTGTCGCGGTTGTGCTTGAACCGGCGGTTCCAGTTCTTCGGCATCTGGCTCACGTCGTCGCGCAGGACGGCGAGCACCTTCTGGACCGCCTCGTCGTCGATCACGCGGCGGAGTCCGGCCCGGCCCGCGTTCTCGCTCGGGACCATGACCGTCATGTCGTTGTGGAGGATCTTGATGGTGAGGTACTCGCGCTTCTCGCCGAGGACCTCCTTCATCTCCTTCTTGAGGATCTTGCCAGCCCCGTGGTGGGGGTAGACGACGTGGTCGCCGATGTCGTACTCCTCCTGCGGCGCCGCACGCTCGAACTCCTCGATGGTCTGCTCCCACTCTGGTTCGGAAATGGTGACTCCCCTCGGGTCGAGATTACGTTTGCAAATACCGGTCCACGAGATTGATCTCCTGCAGCCGGCGAAGGCCCTCGCGGATGTCCTTCGCCCGCATGTCCCCCACGCCGTCGACGGTCTCCAGCTCGCCGTCGGTCGATGCGAGGATCTCGTCCAGCCCGGCGAACTCGCGCACGATCGCCTGGATCACGAGCTTCGGAAGCCGCGGAATGCGGCCCAGGATCCGATAGCCGCGCGGCGAGACCGGGTGGTCGAGGGTGTTGAGCTTCCTGTCGTAGCCGAGTAGCTCCGCGAGCCTGCCGAAGTCCAGCAGGTCCTCGTGCGGGAGCCGGGCGAGCTGGTCGATGACCAGCGCGAACGCCTCCTCGGAGTGGTCGGCGAGGTAGTCGTGGACAAGCGCCGCCTTGTCGCCGGCGGCGCCGATCATGGTCTCCTCGAGCTGCATCTCGATGAGCCGGCCCTCGGTGCCGAGCTCCACGATGTAGCGCTCGATCTCGACGGCCATCCGGGTGACGAGCTCGGCCCGCTGGAGGACCGTGAGGACGTCGTGGAGGGTCGCACCGCCCTCGAACTCGAGCGCGGTCAGGCGAGTGGAGACCTGCTCCAGCCGGGTGCGGTACTTCTCGAGGGTGGCCAGGGCCTGGTTGGCCTTCGCGAGCACCACGGGGATCTCCTCGAGCATGTACTTCCCGCCGTCGACGTAGAGCGAGACGACGTGGCGGCGCTGGGAGATCGCGATCACCAGTGCGCCCGTCTGCTTCGAGACGCGCTCGGCCGTGCGGTGGCGGGTGCCCGTCTCGAGCGACAGGATCGTGGGATCGGGCATCAGCTGGACGTTGGCCCAGCAGATCTTCGTGGAGTTGGAGGAGAGGATGATCGCGCCGTCCATCTTCGCGATTTGGTAGAGCAGCGCGGGCGTGTAGTCGACGTCGATCTTGATCCCGCCCGAGTACAGAAACGACAGGTCGTCGTTGTCGCCGATGCAGATCAGCGCCCCCGTGCGCGCGGCCAGGATGTGGTCGATCCCCTCCCGTAGCGCGGAGCCTGGCGCCACCATCTCGAGCGCCTTGACGAGTCGGGGCTCTTTGCGGTGCTGATCCAGGTCCGCTACCTCGTCCCCGGCATGCTGCATGGATACCCATGATAGCCGGCGTGTCCCCGTTCTGCGGCCCGTTTTCGGCTCTGCAGCGGCGCTTCGGGTCGCCGGGTTCCCGGGTCAGCGCACCCTGAAGGTCACCACGTTGCGCCCGCTTCGGCCGCGTTTCCGCAGCTTCCACTCCCGGTTGCCCGCCCGGTCGAGGGCGCGGCCGCGCGCCACGTAGGTTCCCCGGGGCAGCCGCCGGCGCAGCTTGAGTCGCCAGGCGGCCGCTCCGCGGACCCGCACGAAGCGGGGACGGTGGCAGCTCGCCGGCCGGCCGAGGCGCCCGTTCTTCTTCAGCCAGCGGCAGCGAGCCGGGGCGCGGCGGCGCCCGTGCCGGCGCGCCCGCTGGCGACGGGCGATCGCCACGGTCACGGTCCTGAGGCCCGCGCAGCCCAGGTCCCGGGCCGTGCCACGCAGGAGGACCCGGCGGCGCCGGACGCGGATTCCCCGGCGTCCCTTGCGGAAGGTCGTCCTGGGGGCCCGGCGGTCCACACACCGCGGCGGGGGCGGCAGCACCACGTGGATCCCGGGCAGGGGCGTCGTGGGCGGCTGGGTGGCCGGGGGCTTCGGGGGCGGCTCGTGTGCCGGCGGGGGCGGGTTGTGGTGCTCCTCCGGCGGCGGTGCCGGATCGTCGTCCAGGATCGTCACCTGGCCCTGGTAGGTGGCGATCCTCGCGTTCGAGGGGTCCCCGATCCCCACGTAGAAGCTCTCGTCGGGCTCGTGCTGGGCGTCACCGTGGATCGGCACCGAGATGCGGGCCGTCCGCACGCCGTGCGGGATGGTGACGATTCCACCGCTCGCCGCGTAGTCGTCCGGGCTGGTGGCCGTGCCGTCCGCCGTGTCCCAGTGGAGCCGGACGGTCCGCTTCGGCGTGGGATCCACCGAGACCTCCACGACGGCCTCGCCGTCGCTGCCGCCCTCCGTGACCGTGGCGTCGCCGACCGAGACGTCCGGCGTGGTGCCTCGCCGCAGGACGGTCGCGCTCGTGTCGTATTCCGGCGGCCAGTAGTTATGGCCGGCGTCGGGCTGGAGCCCATCGACGCGGTCGAACTCGCCGTGCACGTCGGAGTGCCGGATCGCCTCGAACTCGTCGTCCGGCTCCGGCCCGAAGCCGCCGATCGTGGCGACGCTCAGCGTGCCGGCGAGCGTCGCGGTCCCGCCCACGTCGAGCCGGTCGTACTCGTTGCCCGGATCGCGGCCGCCCACCTCCATCGCCAGCGTGCCGGATGCGAACTGGGTGTAGTCGCCCGTCACCGTGAGGATCCCCGGCGATTGTCCCGGGGCCACCTCGCCGGCGTTCGTGAGGTCGGACTCCACGGTCCCCACGCCGCGCAGGGCCCCGCCGTCGATCGCCACGCCGGCGCCGGCCGCCAGCCGCGAGCTCGGCTCTGTGAGGATGGTCATTCCAGCGCCCTGCTCGTAGTGGGTGGAGGCCCGAACGGCGCTGTCCTGCCCGACCGACACCGAGCCGGTATTCGCGAAGTCGCCGCCGCCGGCGGGCAGCTCCAGCTCGCGACCGTTGATCACCGTCATGTCGCCGTCGGCGTCGTTGAAGGCCAGGTGCCGGAGACCCGTCGTGTCCTCGATCCGCGAGTCGGGTCCGTCGAGCAGGACCCTCGCGGAATTCCGCAGGATGTCGGCCCCGGTGAGCTCGAGCGTTGCGCGGACGAGCCAGGTGCCGCCCACGAGCGATCCGGAGTGAACGTTCCCGACACCGGACTGGAAGGCGAGCGTCCCGACGGCCGCGTCCACGGTGCCATCGTTTTGGAACGGGAACACCACCTCCGCGCGGGACCCGCCCAGGCTCTTGCGGAATATCCCTCCGTCCGCGTTGTGGACGAGCGCCTCCGCGTCGCAACAGCCGTCGAAGTGGAGGTCGCCCTGGATGTCGAAGAGGCCCGCGTTTTCCAGCCGCGCCGGCCCGCTCATGGAGATCGATCCGCCCGACCATGCGGCCACGGTGTCGGCGTCGATCGAGAGCGTGCGGTCGAACAGGCCGTGGCCGTCGTCGCCGTCGATCTGGAGCCCGTCGCCACCCGGTACGAGCTCCGTGATGCCCGAGCCCACGAGGGAGCCGCCGCGCCACGCGAAATCGCCTGTCCTGACCCTCCCGGCGCCGCCGAGGAAGCCGCGGTCGAGCTCGATCCGGGAAGGCGCGGTGTCGGAGTCCACGTGGACGATGGCGCCGAACCCGTCGACTACGAGCGCCGCGCCGATCGCCCCCGCCAGATCGGCCGTCCCGCCGGTGAACAGCAGGCGCCCCGAGCCGTCGAGGATCCCGGACTGAGTGACCCGGATCGAGCCCACGAAGCGCATGGTTGTCCCGTCCGCCACCCGGAACGCGCCGCTCGAGTCGTGCCCGGGGATCCCGCCCGCCTGCAGCGTGAAGGTGCCGCTGCGTACGTCCAGCTCGCCGTCGTTCGCCAGCTTGTAGGAGAGCATCGTCTCGCCGTCGCCCGAGCTCTTGCGGATGACGCCGCCCGACTCGTTCACGACCGTCGCCTGACCGCAGCAGCCGATGAAGTCCTGGTCCCCGTGGATGTCCAGGAGCCCCTCGTTGTCGAGCCGCGCGTCGTCGGCCATCTCGAAGTCGCCGGACGTCCAGGCGGCGCTCGCGCCGGAATCGATGTGGAGCACCCGGCTGCCGGCGAGCGTGCGGCCGCCGCCGAACATCGCCAGTCCCACCCCGCCGCTCGTTATCTCGGTGGTCCCGGACCCGGACTGCATGCCGCCGTTCCACTCGAGGTCCGGGGTCGACAGCCTCCCGCCGCCCACCACGAAGCCGCCGGACTGCTGGACCTGGCTCGCGAACATGTCGTCGGACAGCGTGAGGATGCCGCTCGTCACGGTGAGCGAGGCGCGGATCGACGACCCGCCAACGCCGCCGATCGTCAGCTGGCCCCCGCTCACCGTGAACGAGCTCTCCGAGTCGATGGCGCCGACGCTGCCGAAGCCGGACCCGAACGTCACCGGGTGGCCCGTGCCGATGCATGCCCGGTCGGCCGCGTCGGGGACGCGGTCGCCGGTCCAGTTCTGGGCGTCGCCGAAGCGATTCGTGCCGGCCCCGCCGTCCCACTCGATCGTGCACGGGCCAGACGCCGGCGCCATGCCGACCGAGAGGAACGCGGCGGCGCCGAGGATGCCCGCCACCGCCGCCGCCGCTCGGCCTCGCCGGGGGAGGCTGAACCAGGCGAGCGGTCGACGGCGGTGCGGCATCGCCTGAATGAGTAGCCGTCACCCTGCCGTGCCCACAATCCGCCGAACGGGGTGTCGTGCCCACCGCCGGCGGGACGCGAACCCCGCCACTTTGCCGCTCCCTCCGCGAAACGCGGATTCCGGCCCGGGGCGCCTACGCGGCGCGCGGGGTGGACTCGGCGCCGGCGCCGAGGGTCTCGGCGAGCGCCGCCCGAAGCGTCCGCAGGCGCCCGTCCGGCGCGACCACGGGCTCGAGCCCGAACTTCGCTGCCTCCGCCATCCGGCGGTCCGGATGGGCCACATGGCGGAGCTCGCCGGTCAGGCCGACCTCGCCGAAGGCGGCGAGGGGCCGGCCATCGGATCCGAGCGCGACCCCACGGGCCGCCGATCCGAGTGCGAGCGCGACGGCCAGGTCGGCCCCGGGCTCGTCCACGCGGACCCCGCCGGCGACGGACACGAACACGTCGCACGAGCCCAGGCTCACCCCGGCGTGACGGGCCAGGACGGCGAGGACGAGCGCGAGCCGGTTGCGATCGACGCCGTTCGCCACGCGGCGCGGGGCGTCGAGCATGCTCTGCGCGACCAGCGCCTGCACCTCGACGAGGAGCGGCCGGGAGCCCTCCATAGCGCACAGGACCACCGATCCCGGCGCGCGGCTAGCCTCGTCGACGAAGCGCGCCGACGGGTCGGCCACCTCGACCAGCCCGTGCTCCCGCATCTCGAAGACGCCCACCTCGTTCGTCGAGCCGAAGCGGTTCTTCAGCGCGCGCAGGGTGCGGTAGGTGCGCTCGCGCTCGCCCTCGAACTGGAGCACGCAGTCGACGAGGTGCTCGAGCACGCGCGGTCCCGCCAGCGCGCCGTCCTTCGTGACGTGCCCGACGAGCACGATGGCGACCCCTCGCCGCTTGGCGATCCGCGCCAGCCGGCCGGCGACCTCGCGCACCTGGCCGACCGAGCCCGCCGCGCCCGTGAGTTCGCCGGCGTGGAGCGTCTGAACCGAGTCGACGACGCACACATCGGGCGTCTCCGCCTCGAGCGTGGCCTCGACCACCTCGAGGTCGGTCTCCGCGACGATCGGCACACGGAGCGCGTCCTCTCCCAGCCGCTCCGCGCGGAGCCGTACCTGGACGGCCGACTCCTCGCCCGACACGTAGAGCACGGATCGTCCGGCCGCCGCCAAGCATCCGAGTGCGCTCGCGGTGATCGTGGACTTGCCGATCCCCGGCGAGCCGCCGAGGAGCACCAGCGATCCCGGTACGAGCCCGCCGCCGAGCACCCGGTCGAGCTCGCCGATGCCTGACTCGAGTCGGCGGAGCGGAGGCGCCTGCACCTCGGCGAGCGGCACCGCCTTCGCCGCCCGAGCCGTGCGCCGGCTGACGCTGCCCGCGCCCGCGGCCGCGGGCTCGACTCGCTGCTCCACGAGGGTGTTCCACTCTCCGCATCCGGGACAGCGCCCGAGCCAGCCGGCGGTCTCGTGACCGCACTCGGTGCAGGAATGGACCGTGCGCGCCATCTCGCCACGGTAAGGCCGTGGGAGGACGAGTTCGCCCCGGGGCTAAGCCTCGACGGCGCCGATGCCGACAAGAGAGACGCTCGACCGGCGGAGGCTCATCACGCCGGTCGAGCGCTTCTATTTTCGGGCATCGGCGTGACGATCCTCTGAGAGGATCGCGGCGCGCGGGCTACCGGATGCGGCTGCGGCTGCCTAGCGCTCGCTGGAGGGGCCCGGCTCGTCGCCGGCCGGCGGCGCGTCCGGAACGTCCGGCAGCACCTCGGGATCCTCGGGCAGGTCGCCGTCGCCCGAACGCTCGGGGAGGGAGCGGCCCTCGGAGCCGTCGGCCTCGGCGGACTGGCCCTGCGCGCCCACCCCGACGGGCTCGCGCTTCTTCTGCGCGGGCGGCGCCTGGATGGTGATCGTGACCTCGTCGTCCTCGCCCTCGGGCTTGTCCGCGCGGCCGATCTCGACCGTCGCGCCGGGCTTCATGTCGCTCGCCCGTAGCACCTCGTCGGCCAGCGGGTCCTCGATGTAGCGCTGTATGGCCCGCCGCAGCGGACGCGCGCCCATCGCCGGGTCCCAGCCCTTCTCGACCAACAGGTCCTTCGCATCGTCGGAGAGGTTGAGCGACAGCTCGCGCTCCGCCATCGACTCGCGGATCCGCCGCAGCAGCAGCTCGACGATCTCCTTGATCTCGTCGCGCGCGAGCTTGTGGAAGACGATGACCTCGTCGATCCGGTTGAGGAACTCGGGCCGGAAGACCTTCTTCAGCTCGCCCATGATCCGGTTCTTCATGTCGTCGTAGGTGATGCCGGTGTCGTCGCCGATCGTGAACCCGATGCCGGTGTTCTTGGCGATCTCGGACGCCCCGATGTTCGAGGTCATGATCACGATCGAGTGGCGGAAGTCGACCGTGCGCCCCTGGGCGTCGGTCAGCCGGCCGTCCTCCAGGATCTGGAGCAGGATGTTGAAGACGTCGGGATGGGCCTTCTCGATCTCGTCGAGGAGCAGCACCGAGTACGGCTTCCGCCGCACGGCCTCGGTGAGCTGGCCGCCCTCGTCGTAGCCGATGTAGCCGGGCGGCGAGCCGACCAGCCGCGACACGGAGTGCTTCTCCATGTACTCGGACATGTCGATCCGGACCATCGCCTCCTCGTCGCCGAACAGGAATTCGGCGAGCGTGCGGGCGAGCTCGGTCTTGCCGACCCCGGATGGGCCGAGGAAGATGAACGAGCCGGTGGGCCGCTTGGGGTCCTTCAACCCGGCGCGCGAGCGGCGGATCGCCTTCGAGACCGCCTCGATGGCGGGCTGCTGCCCGATGACGCGCTTGTGGAGCTCGTCCTCCATGCGCATGAGCTTCTGGGTCTCGGCCTCGGTGAGCTTGAAGACCGGGATCCCCGTCCACATCGAGACGATGTCCGCGATCTCCTCCTCGCCGATGTTCGGGCGCTCGCCCGACTCGCCGGCGCGCCACTGCTCCTCGAGCTGGCGCTTCTTGTTCGTGAGCTGGCGCTCCTGGTCGCGCAGGTTCGCGGCCTTCTCGAACTCCTGCGCCTCGATCGCGGCCTCCTTGTCGCGCCGCGTCTTCTCGATGTCCTCCTCGAGGTCGCGGTAGACGGGCGGAGCCGTCATCGACTTGATGCGCATGCGCGAGGCGGCCTCGTCGACGAGGTCGATCGCCTTGTCCGGCAGGAAGCGGTCTGAGATGTAGCGGTCGGCCAGCTCGGCGGCGGCGTGCAGCGCCTCGTCCGAGATGTCGACGCGGTGGTGCTGCTCGTAGCGCTCGCGCAGCCCCTTCAGGATCTGCTCGGTCTCCTCGATCGTCGGCTGGTCGACGCGGATCTGCTGGAAGCGCCGCTCGAGCGCTGAGTCGCGCTCCAGGTACTTGCGGTACTCGTCGAGGGTCGTGGCGCCGATCGTCTGCAGCTCACCGCGCGCCAGCGCAGGCTTCAGGATCGAGGCGGCGTCGATCGCGCCCTCGGCCGCGCCCGCGCCGACGAGGTTGTGGAGCTCGTCGATGAACAGGATGATGTCGCCGCGCTGGGTGATCTCCTTCATCACCTTCTTCAGGCGCTCCTCGAACTCGCCGCGGTACTTCGAGCCGGCGACCAGCGCGGCCAGGTCGAGCGTGTAGATCTGCTTGTTCTTCAGGAGCTCGGGCACCTCGCCGTGCGTGATGCGCTGGGCGAGGCCCTCGACGACCGCGGTCTTGCCCACGCCGGGCTCGCCGATCAGGACGGGGTTGTTCTTGGTCCGGCGGGAGAGGATCTGCATGATCCGCTCGATCTCGGTCTCGCGACCGACCACCGGGTCGAGCTTGCCCTCGGCAGCCAGGCGGGTGAGGTTGCGCCCGAACTGGTCGAGCAGCTTGGACGACTTCTTGCCCTCCCCCTGCTGGCCCGTCCCGCCCTGCTGCCGCCGGCCGCCGGGGCCGGAGAGCATGCGGATGACCTCGTTGCGGATCTTCTCGGAGTCCGCGTCGAAGTCGAGCAGGATGCGCGCGGCGACGCCCTCGTTCTCGCGAACGAGCCCGAGCAGGATGTGCTCGGTGCCGATGTAGTTGTGGCCGAGGGACAGCGCCTCGCGCAGCGCGAGCTCCAGCACCTTCTTCGCGCGCGGCGTGAACGGGATCTGGCCGGAGGTGACCTCCTCGCCGGAGCCGACTATGCGGACGACCTGCGCGCGGACGCGCTCGACGGTGATGTCGAGCGACTCGAGGACGCGCGCGGCCAGTCCCTCCTCTTCCCGGAGCAGGCCGAGGAGGATGTGCTCGGTACCGATGTAGTTGTGCTTGAGGATCCGGGCCTCCTCTTGCGCGAGGACGACCACTTGGCGGGCCCGTTCGGTGAAGCGCTCAAACACGATGCGTTCCTTCTCGGGTCGGTTGGCTCCGTGGAGGGAATCCGAGGCTCAATTCCCGTATCGGCAGCTTCGCCGTCTGTGAATAGATCCCTTGGGTTCCCGCCCTGGGGAGAGGCTGAGTCTAGCAACGGGCCCCGGTCTCCAAATCACCCTCAGACATTGCGTGATGAGGCTTACGCAAGGGGATTTCGTGCGGTTCGCGACACGAGTTTGCGGGCCTTTCCGGAGGGCCTCGCGATGGGAACGGCGACGCGTCAGGTTCGCATCGCGGGGAACAGGACGACCTCCCGGATGGACGTTCGGCCGGAGAGCACCATCACCAGGCGGTCGATTCCAAGCCCCACCCCGCTCGTCGGCGGCATACCGTGCTCGAGCGCCCGGATGAAGTCCTCGTCGAACGGCTGGGTCTCCTGGTCTCCCGCGGCCGTCTGCCGACCCTGCTCCTCGAAGCGGGCGCGCTGCTCGTCGGGGTCGTTCAGCTCCGTGAAGGCGTTCGAGATCTCGATGCCCGCCGCGAAGCACTCCCAGCGCTCGACCAGTCCCGGCTCCGAGCGGTGCGCCTTCGCGAACGGCGACAGCTCGACGGGGTAGTCGAGCACGAAGGTCGGCTGCTCGAGCTTCGGCTCGACGTGCCGCGAGAGCAGGGAGTCGACCATCTTCGGCCAGGTCTCGTCCGGATCGAGCTCGAGGCCGCGCTCGGCCGCGGCCGCGTGCAGGGCGGCGCTGTCGCTGCGGTGCTCGAGGATGTCCACACCGGCCTCGTCGCGGATCGCGTCGCGCAGCGCGATCCGCCGCCACGGAGGGCTGAAGTCGAGCGGCCCCTCGTAGCCAACCTCGCGCGCCACCGTCGAGACCAGCTCCTCGAGCAGCCGGGCGCCGTCCTCGTAGTCCGCGTAGGCCTCGTACCACTCGAGCATCGTGAACTCGGGGTTGTGCTTGTGCGAGACGCCCTCGTTGCGGAAGTCCTTGCCGAGCTCGTACACGCGCTCGAGCCCGCCCACGATCAGGCGCTTCAGGTACAGCTCGGTCGCGATCCGCAGGTAGAGATCGCGGTCGAGCGCATTGTGGTGCGTGGTGAACGGCCGCGCCAGGGCCCCGCCGTAGAGAGGCTGGAGGACCGGCGTCTCGACCTCCAGGAACCCGCGTTCGTCGAGGAACCGCCTAATGGCCGCGATGACGCGCGAGCGCATGATGAAGAGCTCGCGGACCTCGTCGTTCGCGATCAGGTCGAGCTCGCGCTGGCGGTACCGGGTCTCGACGTCCTCCAGCCCGTGGAACTTCTCCGGCGGCGAGCGAAGCGCCTTTGCCAGGAGGGCCCAGTCCTCCACGCGGAGCGAGAGCTCGCCCCGCCGCGACTTGAACGCCGCGCCGTCGGCACCGATCACGTCGCCGAGGTCGAGCGAGGTGAGCCGCTCGAAGGACTCGTCCCCGAGCACATCGGCGCGGGCGTGCAGCTGGATTCGGCCCGATCGGTCGACGAGGTCGAGGAACGCCGCCTTGCCGTGGCCGCGGCGGGCGGCTAGGCGACCCGCGACCCGATAGCGGGAGTCCGTCTCCTCGCCCGCGTCGAGGTCGTCGTGCGCGGCGTGGACCTCCGCGATCGGCCGGACGCCCGGGTATGCGTGCGGGAAGGGATCGACGCCCTGCTCGCGCAGGCGGGCCAGCTTGGCCCGGCGGTCCTCCTCCGTGCGGTCGCTTCGGCGAGCCTCGGCCACCGCGCCATCCTAAGGACGGCGCGGGACGCGCACGGGATCGGCTAGCGCGCCTCGATCTTCGTGATCTTGAGCTTGCGCGCCGGGCCGCGAGGGACCGGCACCGAGACCGTCTCGCCGCGCTTCTTGCCGAGCAGCGCCTTGCCGACCGGCGACTCGTTCGAGAGCTTGTTCTCCGAGGGGTTCGCCTCGGGGGCGCCGACGATCTTGTACTTGACGGACTTGTCGGTCTTCTGGTCCTTCACGTGCACCGTCACGCCGACCGCCACCACGTCGTTGGTGACCGTCTTCTCGTCGATCACGGACGCCGAGCGCAGCTTGTCCTCGAGCTCCGCGATCTGGCGCTCGAGCATTGCCTGCTCGTTCTTCGCGTCGTCGTACTCGGAGTTCTCCGAGATGTCGCCGAACTCGCGCGCCTCCTTGATGCGCTCGGCGACCTCGCGACGACGCTGCGTCGACAGGTACTCGATCTTCTCCTTGAGCTCCGCGAGCCCCTGCTTTGTGAGGACTACGTCCTTGACCATTGAGAGTCCTTACTGTCCACCCGAAGCCCGATCGGCCCACCCGAAAGGGTCCTCGGCAGCCCCACTAGAAAGGCGCGAGAGTGTAGCACCGGCTCCGGCCCGCTCAGAGGGGGTTTTCGGCCGCCGATCAGGCCGCCAAAGCGGTCGGATCCCCGCTGGACAGACGGTCCAGGACCTCTCGCGCGGCGGCCGTCGTGGGCGCGGTGACGAGCGGCTCGGCGGCCCGCTTGCGCAGCCCGAGCGTCTCCGCGTACCAGGGATAGAACTTGCGCAGGTAGCGCCCGGCCCGCTCGGTGCCGAGGTGCTCCTCCGCGCGGTCGATGACCCACCGGAGCTCATCGATCACCTCCAGCCGCGACGGCTCCCCCTCGCGCAGGCCGAGCAGTCGCTCGAAGCGCCAGGGGTTTCCGAGTGAGCCTCGCGCGAGCATGACGGCCGCCGCGCCGGTCCGGTCGAACACCTCGAGCGCGCGCTGGTCGGAGCTGAGGCCGCCGGACACGATCACCGGCACGTCGAGCTCGTCCGCCAACTCGGCGGCGGCCGCGTAGTCGGGCTCGCCCTTGTGCTGCTGGGACGCGTGGCGCGGATGCAGCGAGATGCCGGCCACCGCCGCGTCGGCGACCAGCCGCTTCGCGAGCTCGATTCCGGTGCGCTCCCCGGGCCGCTGGCCGGAGCGGAGCTTCACCGTCACCGGCAGGCCGCTCCCCTCCCCCGCGGCGCGCGCGAGGGCAAGCGCCGTGTCCGGGTCGTCGAGCAGCGACGCGCCGGCGCCGGTCTTCACGACCTTGCGCACGGGGCAGCCCATGTTGATGTCGATCAGGTCCGCCCCGCGCTCGGCGGCCACGCCTGCTGCCTCGCGCATCACGTCCGGATCGTGGCCGAAGAGCTGGATCGCAACCGGGTGCTCGTCGGGATGGATGCGCAGGAACTCGCGCAGCGTGCGCTCGTCGCCGTACTTCAGCCCGAAGCTCGAGACCATCTCGCTGAAGGCGAGCCCGGCGCCGTGGCGCCGCGCCTGGAGCCGGACGAACCAGTTGCCGATGCCGGCGAGCGGCGCGAGCACCAGCCGGTTCGGAATCCGATGACCGCCCAGCATCCAGGGCTCGTTGAGCGATCGCACGCCTCCGAGGTTAGCCGCGGTTGCGCTCCCAGATGAGCCGCAGCCCGGTGAGGGTGAGCAGGTCGTCGACCTCGTCGATCTCCTCGCAGAACGGCGCGATCGCACCCGCCAGCCCGCCCGTGGCGATCGCGGTCGCCTCGTCGCCGAGCTCCTCGCGGATGCGGCCGACGATGCCGTCGACGCTCCCGGCGAACCCGTATACGACGCCCGATCGAACCGCGGACACCGTGTCGCGCCCGATGGCGGCCTCGGGCGGCTTCAGGTCCACCTTCGGCAGCTTCGCCGTGCGCTGGTGGAGAGCCTCGAGGGAGATGTCGACGCCCGGGGCGATGGCGGCGCCGAGCAGCTCGCCTTCGGCCGAGACCGCGTCGAAGTTGATCGTCGTGCCGAAGTCCGCGACTACGCAGGCGCCCCCGATCTTGTCGTAGGCGGCCACGGCGTTCACGAGCCTGTCTGTCCCGAGCTCCTGGGGGCGCTCGATGCGGATCGCCATGCCGGTCTTCATTCCCGGCCCGACGACCGTGAGCGGACCGTTGAGGTACCGCTCCGCCAGCCGCTCGTACTCCGGGGTGAGCTGCGGGACGACCGACGAGAGGACAACCGCGTCCACGTCCCCCAGCCGGAGATCGCGCAGCTGGAGCAGGTTGACGAGCAGCGTCGCCAGCTCGTCCCCGGTCGTCTCGCGCACGGTCGCGAGCCGCCAGTTCTCGACCAGCTCCTCGGCGCGGAACATCCCGATGTGGGTCTGGGTGTTCCCGAGGTCGATCGCTAGGAGCACGCGGCGATTATCGCTTCAGAGCTGGCCGATGCGCTCGACGCGCTGGCCCTCGAGGCGCTCCAATGCCGCACCGAGCCCGGTTCCGTCGGGAAGCGCGAGCTCAGGATCGAGCTCCAGGAGAGGCACGAGGACGAACCGCCGCGCGAGGATGTCGCGGTGCGGCAGGGTGAGCCGCTCGGACTGGTGCTCGAGGTCGCCGAGCAGGAGCACGTCGACGTCGATGGTGCGCGGGCCGTGCCTCGGGCCACCGAAGACGCGTCCCACCTCCAGCTCGACGACCTTGCACGCATCGAGGAGCTCCTCCGGGCCGAGCTCGGTCTCCACCTCGACCGCGGCGTTCAGGAAGTCGGGCTGCTCGAGCAGCTCCCCCTGCGGCTCGGTCTCGTACACGGACGAAGCGCTGACGACCGGCGCGCCGTGGTCCGCCAGCAGGTCGCGGGCGCCTCGCAGGTTGGCCAGGCGGTCGCCAACATTCGAGCCCAGGCCGAGGAACCCCCTCAGGACCCTTCCTTCCAGACCTCGACCGCCACCTCGTCGACCGGCAGCGCGATCGGGGGCTCCGGCTTGGCCGCGCGCACCGTGACCGCCTCGGCGCCGTAGCGCTCGATCATCCTGTCCGCCACCGCCGAGCAGAGCCGCTCGAGCGTCTTGTACGAGCGCTCCTGCGCGGCCAGGGCCACCTGCTGGCAGACGTCCGCGTAGTCGACGGTGTCCTCGAGGCGGTCGGTGACCGTGGCATCGCATTCGCCGAGCTCGAACTCGAGGTCGAAGACGAGCCGCTGGCCGACCTCGCGCTCGGCCTCGTCGACGCCGTGGTGGGTGTACAGCGAGAGCCCCGTGATCTCCACCCGCACCCACGGCTCCGAGGCGCCGTCCTCCTCGTCGTCCGCTGCGTCGGCGGGCTCTAGCTCGTCGGGATCGTCCACTCGCCGGTGACCGTAGCACCGGCCACTCGCAGTGCATCGACGGCCGGCGCGACGTCGTGAACGCGGAAGATCCGCGCACCGCGCTCGTATGCGAGCACGTTCGTCGCGACCGTCCCGGCCACGCGCTCGGCCTCGGAGCGCCCCGTGAGCCGCCCCAGGAAGCTCTTGCGGGAGGTCCCGATCGCGACGGGCCGGCCGATGGCCACGATCTCGTCGAGCCGGCGGATCAGCTCAAGGTTGTGGGCGACCGTCTTACCGAAGCCGATGCCCGGATCGAGCCAGACGTGCTCCTCGAGGACGCCCTCCGCCACCGCGAACGAGAGGCGCTCCTCGAGGAAAGCCTTCACCTCCGAGACGACGTCGTCGTAGCGGGGGTCGTCCTGCATCTTGCGTGGGTCGTCGCCCAGCATGTGCATCAGGCAGCAGTGCGCCCCCGCGCCCGCCACCAAGCCGGCCATCTCCGGGGACGCGCGGAACGCCGATACGTCGTTGACGATCCGGGCGCCGGCCTGCATGGCCGCCTCGGCCACGCCGGCCTTCCTGGTGTCGATCGAGACCCGCGGGCCGCCGGCGGTCGCGATCCGCTCGACAACGGGGATGACACGCTCCAGCTCCTCGGGCTCGGAAACGGGCTCGGCGCCCGGGCGCGTGGATTCGCCCCCCACGTCGACGATGTCGGCCCCGGCAGCGGCCATCTCCTTGGCGTGATCGACCGCGGCGGCCGTGTCGAGGTACAGACCGCCGTCGGAGAAGGAGTCGGGCGTCACGTTCAGGACGCCCATGACGAGTGGGTCGGTCAGCTGAGGCGGGGTCCGCGTGGGCCCTCGTCGCCGCGCATATCGGCGGTCCCGCCTGCAAGGCCGGGACGCGGGAGCGGCCGCGGCATGCCGGGCCGCCGCTGAGGCGCTTCCGGACCGGCGGGCTCTGCGGGTTGCGGCACGACGGGCTCGTCGGGCCCGAAGACCTCCTCCGCGGACTTGCCGTCGAGCAGCTGGATGAACTCCTCGCGCTCGATCGTCTCCCGCCGAAGCAGGATCTCGGCGGTGTGGTCCAGCTCCTTGCGGTGCTCGTCCAGGAGGTCGCGCGCCACCTGATGCGCCTCCTCGACTATGCGCCGGATCTCGCCGTCGATCTCGCGCGCCACGTCGTCGGAGTAGTCCGGTTCGGCGCTGAACTCGCGCCCGAGGAAGGGCTGCCCGTGGTCGTGGCCGAACACCCGCGGCCCGAGCTTCTCGGACATGCCGAAGCGCATGACCATCTGCTTAGCGGTCTGGGTGACCTTCTCGAGGTCGTTGGAGGCGCCGGTCGTGACCTCGCCGAAGACGATCTCCTCCGCCGCCCGGCCGCCGAGCGTCATCGCCATCGTGTCCGAGAGCTCCGCGCGCGTGGTCAGGAACTTGTCCTCGGTCGGCAGCGAGATCGTGTACCCGAGCGCCTGGCCGCGGGATATGACCGAGATCTTGTGCACCGGGTCGGTGTGCTCCAGGTAGTGGGCGACGATCGCGTGGCCCATCTCGTGGAACGCGGTGACCTTGCGCTCCTTCTCGCTCATCACGCGGGTCTTCTTCTCCGGCCCCGCGATCACGCGCATGATCCCCTCCTCGAGGTGCGTGTGATCGATCTCCCGCTTGCCCTGGCGGGCCGCGAGGAGGGCCGCCTCGTTCACTAGGTTCGAGAGGTCGGCGCCGGTGAAGCCGGGAGTCTGGGCGGCGAGGTTGTCGAGGTCGATCTCGCGCGCGAGGGGCTTGCCGCGCGTGTGTACCTCGAGGATGCGGCCGCGGCCCTTGCGGTCGGGCCGGTCGACCACGATCTGGCGGTCGAAGCGACCGGGACGCAGCAGCGCCGGATCGAGGATGTCGGGCCGGTTGGTGGCCGCGATGAGGATGATGTTGTCCTTCATCTCGAAGCCGTCCATCTCGACGAGCAGCTGGTTGAGCGTCTGCTCGCGCTCGTCGTGCCCGCCCCCGAGGCCCGCGCCGCGGTGGCGGCCGACGGCGTCGATCTCGTCCATGAAGATGATGCAGGGGGAGTTCTGCTTGGCCTGCTCGAACAGGTCACGCACGCGCGAGGCGCCGACCCCGACGAACATCTCGACGAAGTCCGAGCCGGAGATCGAGAAGAACGGAACGCCGGCCTCGCCCGCCACGGCGCGCGCGAGCAGCGTCTTGCCGGTCCCCGGCGGCCCATAGAGCAGGACCCCCTTGGGGATCCTGGCCCCCAGCGCCTGGAATTTCTTCGGGTTCTCGAGGAACTCCTTGATCTCGTGCAGCTCCTCGACGGCCTCGTCGACCCCGGCGACGTCCCGGAAGGTGATCTTGGGCGAGTCCACGGACATGCGCTTGGCGCGCGACTTGCCGAAGCTCATGACCTTCGAGCCCCCGCCCTGCATCTGGTTGATGATGAAGAGCCAGAAGACCAGGAAGATCACGAATGGCAGAACGTAGGTGAGCACCGAGAGCCAGCCACTTCCGCCCTTCCCCTTCACGTCGACCGAGACGTGGTGCGCGAGCAGGGCGTTTGTGA
>Ga0209577_10001185_pt1 | contig 26043 bp, 24 predicted proteins | sample GraSoiAngelo_109_FD_185874 | JGI IMG/M metagenome (GOLD analysis project Ga0209577, IMG submission 185874) | Grasslands soil microbial communities from the Angelo Coastal Reserve, California, USA - 14_0903_12_20cm (SPAdes) (version 2) | ecosystem: Environmental > Terrestrial > Soil > Grasslands...
GACCGCGGTGCCGATGATGCGCTCCGCCTCGTGCTCGGACACGTTGGTTACCTCCGCGATGTCCGCCACCGTTAGTGGCGTCATCGCGTCGAGGATCAGCGCCGCGCGCTGACGATGTCGCAGCCACGACAGCGCAGAAACGGCGCGCATCCAACGCGGCTCGGACACGATCTCGCCCGGCCGAACGCGAGCAGCCCGGTCACGAAGCGCGCGATACACGAGCCGGAACGCGGTGTGATCGCGCTGGGCCAACTCAATGCGCCCGCCGTCCGCCATGCGCGACGCTTCGAGATCCGCAGAGCGAACGAGCGCGTCGACGTCTGGTTCCGGCGGCTCGAGTGGACGGCACAACAACGTCGCCGCGAAGAGATGCAGAAGTCCCTGAGCCTTCCGGCCCGGCTTTTGAATTCCAGGAATGCTATGGAGCGCTTCGCCGCTCATGGTCTCCCTCCATCGGGAGATGCCTACGACGGTCGCTCCGCTTCGCTCTTCCCCAGGCCCTGGCAGGCCCCCTGGAACGGTTGCAACTGTAGAACCAGTAATGAACAAGTCAAGCAAGTAGGTTCATTCGCCCCAAAGGGGAAGCCACAGAGCGTAGCGGTGGCTAGGTCTTCTTCAGCGGTGCATAGGCCAGGAGCAGCCGTTTCTGGCCCTCGTCGGCGAAGTGGACCGTGACCTCCGCGTTGCTCCCCTGGCCGGCCACCGCGACTACCACGCCTCGACCCCAGCGCTCGTGGAAGACCTCCTCGCCGACGCTCACGGTGACGGCGGGCCCGGGCCCTGCCTTGCCCCGAACGAGCTCCGTCTCGCCCTTCTCGGCCTCTTCCCCGGCCACGACCACGAGGTGCTCTGGGATCTCGTGGAGGAACCGCGACGGCGGGTTGTAGTTCGTCCCGCCCCACAGCGAGCGGCTCCACGCATGCGTCAGGAACAGCCGCTCCTTCGCGCGCGTGATGCCGACGTAACACAGCCGACGTTCCTCTTCGAGCTGCCCCGGGTCGGTCATCGAGCGCATGTGCGGGAAGACGCCCTCCTCCATACCGGTGATGAAGACCACCGGGAACTCGAGGCCCTTCGCGATGTGCAGCGTCATCATCGTGACGGCGCCTTCGTCGTCGACGACTTCGTCGGCATCGCTGACGAGCGCGACCTGCTCGAGGAACCCTCGTACGCCGCCCTCGGGGTTGTCGCGCACGTAGGCATCGGCGACCCCGACCAGCTCTTGGAGGTTCTCGACGCGGCCTTGCGCCTCGACGGTCTTCTCCGCTTCGAGCTCGGCGATGTACGCGGATGAGTCGAGCACCTGTTGCAGCACCTCGGCCGGAGACGCGTTCGCCTCGGCCATCTCGCGCGCAACGCGCATGATCGAGCCGAACCCGCCGACGGCACTGCGCGCACGCTGCGCCAGATCGATCGCGTCGACTTCGTCGACCGCCTCACTGATCGAGAGGCCTGCTTCGCGCGCGAATCGCTCGAGCACCGCGACGGTCTGATCCCCGATCCCGCGCTTCGGCGTGTTGATCACGCGCTTCAGCGAAACCTCGTCGGACGGGTTGATCGACAAACGAAGGTAGGCCATCGCGTCCTTGATCTCTTTGCGGTCGTAGAACCGGAGCGAGCCGATCACGCGGTAGGGGACCCCGTAGCGCGTGAACACTTCTTCGATCGCTCGGGACTGCGCGTTCGTTCGGTAGAAGATCGCGATATCGCCGTACTTCCGTTCGTCCTCTTCGCGCAGCTGCTCGATCGCGCGCGCGACGTACATCGCTTCGTCCTGTTCGCTCTCGGCGTGGAACCGCGTGATCGGGACGCCGGCGCCTTGGTCGGACCAGAGGTTCTTCGGCTTGCGCATCATGTTGCGGTCGATCACCGCGTTCGCCGCGTCGAGGATCGTCTGCGTCGAGCGGTAGTTCTGCTCGAGCACGATCACACGCGCGTCGGGAAACTCGTCTTCGAAGCGCAACACGTTGCGGAAGTCGGCGCCGCGGAAGGCGTACACGCTCTGGTCGGCGTCACCGACGACGCAGATGTTGCGGTCCCGTTGCGCGAGGAGCCTGGCGAGCTCGAACTGCGCGCCGTTCGTGTCTTGGAACTCGTCGATCATCACGTGCTGGAACCGGTCCTGGTATGCGGCGAGCGCGTCGGGAAACAGCCGGAAGAGGTGGACGACGCTCAGGATGAGGTCGTCGAAGTCCATCGCCTGCGCCTGGCGCAGACGCGCCTGGTACGCCTGGTAGACGTCGGCCACTTGCTTATCGAAGAAATTGTCCGCGCGCGCGGCGAACATCTCCTCGTCGACCATCTCGTCCTTCGCGCGACCGATCGCGGCTTTGATCGTGCGGGGCGTGAACCGCTTCGCGTCGATGTCGAGGTCCCGCAGGCAGTACGCGATCAGCCGCTCGGAGTCGGAATCGTCGTAGATCGTGAAGGTGGACTTGTAGCCGAGGCGGACGCCCTCACGGCGGAGGATCCGCACGCACGCGGAGTGGAACGTCATCACCCACATCGCGCCGCCTAAACGCTCGCCGACGAGCTGCCCGACGCGCTCCTTCATCTCCCCCGCGGCCTTGTTCGTGAACGTGATCGCGAGGATCGAGAACGGATTCACCTTGCGCACGCGGATCAAGTGGGCTATCCGGTGCGTCAGAACCCGGGTCTTCCCCGAGCCGGCGCCGGCGACGATCAGCAGCGGTCCGCCGTCGTGCGTCACTGCTTGCCGCTGCGCCGGGTTCAGGTCGCGCAGCAGCTGCTCTTCGAAGGTCTCTGCCTGGGGGAGGTCGGGCGCGTCGATAAGCGGATCCGTCACCGTCCCATTATCTCAGCCGCCGGAGACGCGCGCGGAGCCCATCCGACCAGGAGGCTATCCACGGGCCACGCCCCATGGCACAGTGTCGGCGGGCGAAGGGGCGGCTTGAGCACGACGAGGTCGGAAGGCGGCGTCGCAGGGACGCTCGATCAGCTCGCCACGCTGACCCCCGACACGCGCGATCGCTACATGGATTTCCTTCGAGCAGCCAGCATCCTGGCCGTCGTGTTCGGGCACTGGCTCATCAGTGTCATCACGTGGCACGGTGGGGTGATCACGACGACGAGCGCCATCGGCGTCACACGTGGGCTCTGGCTGGCCACGTGGGTGTTCCAGGTCATGCCGATCTTCTTCTTCGTCGGCGGTTTCTCCAACGTCGTCGCGTACGACTCCAACCGGCGCAAGGGCGGATCGGACTGGGACTTCGTACGCGCGCGCCTGCAACGGCTGCTCCGCCCGTCGGCGATCCTCCTCGGGATCTGGGTCGTGATCCAGGTCGTCTTGCACCTCGCGAACATCGGCAAGCCGACGGGACCCGAGCTGTGGGGTCACACGCATCTGCTGCGGGGCGTGTATCCGCCGGGTGCCACATTGCCGTTCGGCCCGCTGTGGTTCCTCGGCGTCTACATGGTCGTGGTGACGTTCAGCCCATTCACGATCCGGCTTCACCGCCGCTTCGGCTGGCGCGTGCCGGTCCTCCTCGCGCTCGGCGCGGTCGCGGCCGACGTCATCGGGTTCGGCTTCAACCTTCACTTCGTTCGCTACGCCAACATCGTCTTCGTGTTGCTGTTCCCGCACCAGCTCGGGCACTTCTACGCTGATGGAACACTGCAGCGACTTTCAGCGCGCGCGAAGTGGGCGATGGTGATCGGCGGGCTCGGCACGCTGGTGCTCCTGACGAACCCGTGGTTCTTCCAGTGGATCGGCGGCGCGAGCCGCTTCAGTTGGTTCCCCGGGATCGGGTATTACCCGCGAAGCCTCTTGGGGACGGACGTCGAGCAGATCTCGAACGCGTACCCACCCACGCTGTGCTACTTGGCCGTCGGGGTCTGGCAGATCGGCGCGGTGCTTCTCTTGCGGGAGCCAGCAACGGCGTGGCTGCAGAAGGCGCGCGCATGGAAAGGGACGATCCTCGTCAACACGATCGTGATGACGCTGTTCTTGTGGCACATGACCGCATTCCTGATCGCGATCTTGATCCTGTGGCCGCTCGGCCTCGGACGAGGGCACAGCGACGCACGTTGGTGGCTCGAACGATTCGTGTGGATCGGAGTAACGGCGGTGATCTTGGCGGGCCTGGTAGCGGTCTTCGGTCGTTTCGAGCGGCCGCGCGTTACTCCCACTCGATCGTCGCCGGCGGCTTCGACGTGATGTCGTACGCCACGCGGTTCACGCCCGGCACCTCGGCGACGATCCGCGATGCGATCTTCTCGAGCAGCTCGTAGGGCAAGCGCGCCCAGTCCGCCGTCATCGCGTCCTCGCTCGTCACCGCGCGCACTACGACCGGGTGTGCGTAGGACCGCTCGTCCCCCATCACGCCGACCGTGCGCACGTCCGGCAAGATCGCGAACGACTGCCACAGTGTCCGCGTCAGGTCGGCCTTCCGGACCTCGTCGAGGACGATGGCGTCGGCCTGGCGCAAGATATGCAGCTTCTCGGCCGTCACGTCGCCGATCACGCGGATCGCGAGTCCCGGCCCCGGGAACGGCTGCCGCCAGACGATCTCGTCGGGCAGGCCGAGCTCCTCACCGATCGCGCGCACCTCGTCCTTGAACAGGTTACGGAGCGGCTCGATCAGCTCGAAGTCCATGTCCTCCGGCAAGCCGCCGACGTTGTGGTGGCTCTTGATCTTGGCGGCGTCGCGCGTGCCCGACTCGATGATGTCCGGGTACAGCGTGCCCTGGACCAAGAAGCGCGCGCCGGCGAGCTCCGTGCGCGCGACCTCCTCGAAGACGCGGATGAACTCTTCCCCGATCGCGCGCCGTTTCGTCTCCGGGTCGGTGACGCCGGCAAGCTTCGCGAGGAACCGGTCCTGCGCCTTCACGTGGATGAGGTTGATGTTGAACAGGCGCCGGAACGTCTCTTCGACCTGCTCAGGTTCGTCCGCGCGGAGCAGCCCGTGGTCGACGAAGACGCAGGTGAGCTGGTCGCCGACCGCCTTGTGGACCAACACCGCCGCGACGGCCGAGTCGACGCCCCCGGAGAGGCCGCAGATGATCTGCTCCGAGCCGACCCTCTCACGGATGTCCTTGATCGCTTCCTCGATGATCGACACCCGGGTCCACGAGGGCCGCGCGTCGGCGGCCTCGTACAGGAAGTTCTTCAGCAGGTCGAGGCCGCGCGGCGTGTGCGCCACCTCGGGGTGAAACTGGACGCCGTACAGGCCGCGCTCGCGGTCCTCGAACGCGGCGACCGGGGAGGCCTCGCTCGACGCCGTCACCTGGAAGCCGTCGGGCGCGCGCGTCACCACGTCGCCGTGGCTCATCCACACCGTTTGGTCTTCCGGAAGCGACTCGAAGAGAACGCTGCTCGGCTGCGTGACGTGGAGCTCGGTCTTGCCGTACTCGCGCGTTCCCGTGTGGGCGACCTCTCCGCCGAGCGCCTGCGCCATGCCCTGCAGGCCGTAGCAGATGCCGAGCACCGGGATCCCGAGATCGAAGAACGCAGGGTTCACGGCAGGCGCGCCGGGCGCGTAGACGCTTGCCGGGCCACCGCTGAGGATGAGGCCGCGCGGGCGACGCTTACGGATCTCCTCGATCGAAACGTCGTGCGGCAGGATCTCAGAGAAGACCTTGCATTCCCGGACGCGGCGCGCGATCAGCTGTGCGTACTGGGCGCCGTAATCGATGACGAGAACGGAATCGAAAGAAGACGTCTCCATCCGCGGAGGATACCACGAGGAAAGTCGGCCCTCTGTCGTTCTTCAAGCTCGTACCCATCCGCATCCGGATACGGACCTACAGAGGTACCAGTTTGGTAGTCGTTTGGGCGGACTAGCCGGCGAGGTCGCTTGCGCGCCGGTCCGGCGGAGCAACCGCGGGGACCGAGCTGCTGCTGACCGTCAGCGTCACCGTGAACGTGCTCCCCTTGCCCAGCACGCTCTCGACGCTCACGTCGCCGCCCATCGCGCGCGCAAGCTGCCGCACGATGAACAAGCCGAGACCCGCGCCGCCGGTTTCCATCCGGAGCGGGTCTTCCAGGCGCTTGAACTTCTCGAAGATCTCGTCGTGCTTGTCGGCCGGGATGCCGCGTCCGGTGTCGTGCACCTTGATCTGAACCGACACGCCTTCGCGCGCGATCTCGACGTCGACGGGCGCGCCCTCATCCGAGAACTTGATGGCGTTGGACACGAGGTTTGCCACGATCTGCTCGATGCGGATCGGGTCGCCCAGCGCCACGGCGCCATCGGCTGCATCCAGCCGGAACTCACGCAGCGGGTGCGCGATAACGAACGACCGGAGCGCCTTCTCGGCGACGTGACCCACGTCGACCGCTTGCCGTCCAACCTCGGGCAGACGCCGCTCGCCCGTAGTGGCCACGCGCGACGCAAGCAAGAGGTCCTCGACGAGGCGGTGCATGTGGTCGGCCCGCTCGAGGATCGATTGCAGCGCTTCGCGACGCCGCTCGGCCGGGATCTCATCGTTACGTCGGAGCAGCAGCGACGCGTAGCCCTTGATCGGCGTGAGCGGCGTGCGCAGCTCGTGGGACACCGTCGAGATGAAGTCATCCTTCAGCTTGTCGACCTCGCGCTGACGGGTCACGTCGGTCACGACCAAGACGTCGAAGCTCAGCTGCCCACGTCCGTCGAAGCCGGGACCGTGCTGCACGCGCAGCCAGCGCACCGACCCGTCCGTCGCGACGATCTCGAGGTCGGTGGGCTCGCCGCCGGAGGAGACGTCCATGGAGACGGGGCGGCCGAAGTTGTCGCGTCCGCGAAGCAGATACGCCATCGATTTGCCGACCGCTTCCTGCTCCGTGACGCCCGTCATCCGCTCCATCGACGGCGACCACAGCACGACGGTGCCGTCGGCGTCGGCGAGAACGATACCTTCAGACGAGTGCTCGACGATGCGGCCGAGCTTGTTCGTTTCGTCCTCCATCTGGCGGTGCAGCTCCTTCTCTTGCACCCACCCGCGGAATGACATGTGCAGCGCCAGCGTCGGCGCCAACACCGCCGGCAGCAGAGCGGGCCGCGTGAGATACAAATAAACGGCCACCATCCCGACGGCCGAGTTGCCCAAGCCGAGCGCGATCGACAGCTTCTGCTCCTCGGCGAAGACCTTCAGGAGCGCCGTGTCGGTCGTGGCTGCGATGATCGCCGAGATCGACACCAAGTTGATCAGGGTGAACAAGAACATGCCGGCCGTCAGAGCGATCAGACCGTGCACCGACTCGAACTCGCCGTGGCCGATGCCGTGGTACACGGCGACGGCAGGAACGACACCCAGCGCGTACTGACCGATGTTGAAGACGAACTTCTTCGGCGGCTTCCGCTGAACGATCAAGGCGAGCGCCAGGCCGGTCACCGACACCAGAACGGCGACCGACGCGGGCAGAAGCACCATGTCCGCGACGACGGCAAGCTCGAACAGCGTTAGCAGCTCCGCCGACTGACCGTGCTGAAGTCGGATCGAGATCAGCTCGGACATCGCCGTCAGGACGACGAGGATCAGCGCTTTCCGCAGCACGCCGCCGTGAAGCGGAGGGGGGTACGCGAGGACGGCGATACCGATCGCGAGCGCGCCGCCGCCGGCCACAGCCGCGATGAGCGAGCTGGTGCCCGGCGTTCTCCCTCGGCCCCGTTTCATAACGTCTAGCTCCAGCTCACGTCGTCCCAGGACCGGCTATCCCACGACCGGCCGTCCCAGGTGCGCGCGTCCCATGTGCGCGAGTCCCAGCTGCGGCTGTCCCACGTTCTGGAGTCCCACGTTCTGGAGTCCCACGTTCTGGAGTCCCACGTTCTGGAGTCCCAGGTTCTGGAGTCCCACGTGCGGCCGTCCCAGGTGCGCGAGTTCCACCCGGAGGCGTCCCAGGCGCGCGCGTCCCACGTGCGGCTGTCCCAGGCGCGCGCGTCCCACGTGCGCGCGTCCCACGTCCGGCCGTCCCAGGTGATCCCGTCCCACGAGCGGCCGTCCCACGTGCGCGACGTCCACTGGCGGGCGAGCCACGACTGTGCGTCCCAGCTGCGCGCGTCCCACGCCCTCGCGGCCCACGCGCGCGCCGTCCACTGGCGAGCGGCCCACGAGCGAGCGTCCCAGGAGCGAGCGGCCCACTGGCGCGCCTGCCACATCAGGAAGTCCCACGAGCGAGCGTCCCACTGGCGCGCGTCCCACGAACGGGCGGCCCACTGGCGCGCAGCGTTCGAAGTCGCGTTGAGGTCGCCATCGGTCTGGCCCTGGCGCGAGCTCCACTTCTTGCTCGCCCAGAAGAACGCGCCCTGACCGTTGACCTGGCGCCAGTCGAACTGGAGCCCCGGCGGCGTGAACGGCTGCATCACGGGGCCCATGTCCGGCAGCGGGTGCAAGACCAGATCGCTGTCGTTCATCGACGCTGCTGCGGCGGCGTTCACGACGCCGGCGCCGGCCGATTCGGTGTCGCCGTCGAGGACTGGCGTGGCGCTGCCCATCAGGAGCGCCTTGACCTCGTCCGGGGTGAGCTGTGGCCTGGCGGACAACAGCAGCGCGGCCGCTCCGGCCGTCACGGCGGCCGACATGCTCGTCCCGGAACCCTTGAAGTAGTTGCCTTCGACGACCGCCGAGGGGTTCTGCTGGTCGATCGTGCTACCCGGCACGCGGAGCGAGACGAGGTGCTCGCCCGGCGCAACGACGTCCGGCTTGTCTTCACCGAAGGACGTCGGACCGCGGCTGCTGAACGAAGAGACCTGGTCGTCGGAGACATCGGCCGTTCCCATGTCGTTGACCGAGCCGGCCGTCAGCAGGACCGGGTCGTTGCCCGGCGACGCGATCGTCGATGCACCCGGACCCTCGTTACCGGCCGGCACCACGACGACGACGCCGTGCGCCCACACCGTGCGCAGCGCGCGCGACAGCGGGTCGATCTCCGGCGGGAACGGCGAGGCGGAGTCGAGCGGGAGGAGCAGTACGCGCACGTTGAACTGCTGCGCTGAGAAGTCGACGAGCTGGATACCGCTGAGGACCTGGCCGAGCGACGTCGAACCGCTCGCGTCTGCAACCTTCACCGACATCAGGCTTGCGTCCGGCGCGACGCCGACGTAGCGGCCGCCTGACGCGGCTCCGTTGCCCGCGACGATGCCGGCCTCGAAGGTGCCGTGGCCGTACGTGTCCTGGAAGCTCGGCTCGTTGGTGAAGTTGGCTCGCGCAACGACCTGGTTGGCGACATCGGGAACGTCCGCGATCCCGGTGTCGACGAGCGCCACGGTGACGCCCGCGCCGGTGTTCTGGCCGTTCCACGACTGCGTCGCACCGACTTCAGACGGGTATGCGGAGACGAGGTTGCCGCCGTAGTTGTTGCCCTGCAGGTGCATCGCGCGGTCGGGGAAGACCATCGCGCGGGTCGACAGGTCGGCGATGCGCGAGGACGGCACGTGCGCCTGAACGCCGCCGACGATCGGCAAGAAGTTATCGACGGTCCCATGAACGCTCGTGGTCAGGTCCGCCGCTTGCTGTGCGTTCGAGCCTTCGACGATGACCGAGACCATGCGCCCGAGCGCCTGGACGGCGGGCGTGACCGACACGACGAGCGCAAGCGCGACGACGAACGCAGCAAGCGCGCGCATCGCGCGCGGCCGCTCGATCGCGAAGGAGTAGGTCACGCAGCAACCCCCGCGACGAGGTTGTCCACCACGGAGAGCAGGTCTTCGGTGTCGAACGGCTTGTTCATGTAGTAGTCGCAGCCGCCGGTCCAGCCTTGCCAGGTGGAGTCGGCGTCGTCCAGCGCGGTCAGCATCAGCACCGGCAGCTCGCGCGTGGGCTCCGCGGCACGGATGCTCTTCAGCACCGTGAAGCCGTCGACGCCGGGCAGCATGACGTCGAGGATGACCAGCGAGGGGACCGGGGCGGCGAGGTGCGCGTCGAGCATCGCCGCGTCGGCCAGCGCCACCACGTCGTAGCCCTCGAGCTCCAGGGTGTGCTCGAGCATGGTGCGCGTGGCGAAGTTGTCTTCGACCACCACGATCCTTTGCCGACCCTTCATCCGTTCGTCCTCGCTCGCCCTTTTCCGTTTTCCGGCCACACGCGGCAACAACGCCATGACGCGATGCTCTTCATCTATCGGCGGAGTCAGGCGAAATCTGGACGAAGAGTGGTGCTAATTAGGGGACACCAAAGGGCTATAAGAATCGACAGTGCGTGTCCGATTCGTACCGGTTGGGAGCGGTTACCGTCCGCGGAGGAGCGCGAGGTCGGCGCGGTCGTATTGGTCGAAGTCGTCCGGTGGTCCGCCGCGCAGGATCGTGGCGATGGAAGTGTCCTCGACCGCCCAGTACATGACCGAGGTCTGGTACTTCGAATGGTGGGGGTGCTGGGGGTCCTCATGGTCGTAGTGGCTGCGGTACCCGATGTTCACGAGGCCGAGCAGGTGCCCCATCTCGTGGGTGATGACGGACCGCTCGATCGAGTCCGCGGACACGAACACGTTGGCCGCTTGTTGGATCTGATCTTCGAACAGCGCGAACGACGTTGCCGTGAAAGCCAGTCCGAGCGTCCCGCTCCCGCCCGCATAGTCTCCGTTCAACGCCGCAATCCAGATCGTCGCCACCTCGCCGTTCGAATGCAGGCGGCGATAGGGTTGTTCGAGGGCGAGGATGTTGTTAAGCGAGTAGGAGCTTCTCGTTCCTGGGAGCTGCGCGTCGAAGGTCGCCACGATGCCCTCCGACTTCACAGTTTCTCTCTTCAGGATCGTCGTCAGATGATCGACGGCCTGCTGAGACGGCCGGCGTCCGGAGACGTACGCGATCTCGATGACGAGCCGTCGTGCCGGTGATGCGCCCAGGATGATCCGTGCCATCGCGCCGACGGCCGCATCATCCTCGTACTGGCTCGACGGCGGGAGGATGCCGCCTGATGACGTCGTAACGCGCGGTTGCCCACGCGTCGGAGCGGGTATTCCGCGTACGGTGGATTTCGGCGACGAAGTGGCGGTGCGGGACCGCGACGCCGCAACGTTGGGCTTCGCGGACGGCGACGTGCACGCGACGAATGCAACGAGGAAGGCCGCTGCGATCAGACGCCGGTGCGTCTGCGTGTTATCCCATCCCAACGCCTTGCGCGCGCTGATAGGTCTTGCCCTCGGATAGGAACGAGGGCGAGTAGGCGACCTCGACGCGCTGGAAGTCGCGCACGCTCTGGAATCCGGTGTCGGCGATCGACGTCTTCAGCGCGCCGAACAGGTTCATCGTTCCGTCGTTGACGGGCGCCGGCCCGACGAGGATGTCGCGAAGCGTTCCGACCGTCTTCGTCTTCACGCGCGCGCCACGGGGCAGCTCGGGGTGGAACGTCGCCATGCCCCAGTGGTAGCCACGCCCTGGGGCCTCGGCTGCGCGCGTGAGCGGCGAGCCGATCATCACCGCGTCGGCGCCGCACGCGATCGCCTTCGCGATGTCGCCGCCGGTACGCATCCCGCCGTCGGCGATGACGTGCACATAGCGGCCGGTCTCCTGCAGGTGGCGGGTGCGCGCGCCGGCCGCGTCTGCGATCGCGGTTGCTTGCGGGACACCGATGCCGAGCACGCCGCGCGTCGTGCACGCGGCACCTGGGCCTACTCCGACGAGCACCCCGCACGCGCCCGTGCGCATCAAGTGCAGCGCGGTCTCGTAGGACGCGCAGCCGCCGACGATGACGGGCAGCTCGTAGTGCGCGATGAACTCCTTCAGGTTGAGCGGCTCCGTGCGCGTCGAAACGTGCTCTGCCGATACGACCGTGCCTTGGATGACGAGGATGTCGAGCTCTGCATCGAGCGCGATCTTGTGGTACCGCTCAACGCGCTGCGGCGTCAGCGAGGCCGCCGCTACGACGCCGCCTTCTTTGACCTGACGGATGCGCTTGTAGATCAAGTCTTCTTTGATCGGCTCGAGGTAGATCTCTTGCATCCGGTGCGTCGCCTCGGCGTCGGGGAGCGAGGCGATCTCTTCGTAGATGGGGTCGGGATCCTCGTAACGGGTCCAGAGGCCTTCGAGGTTGAGCACGGCCAGCCCGCCGAGCTGCCCGATCTCGACCGCCGTCTTCGGCGAGACGGCGGCGTCCATCGCGGAGGCGAGCAGGGGCAGCTGGAACGTGAACGCATCGATCTGCCAGGAGATGTCGACGTCGTCGCGATCGCGCGTCCGCCGCGACGGGACGATCGAGATCTCGTCGAACCCGTAGGCCCGGCGCGCGGTCTTTCCGATCCCCAGCTCTATCTCTGCCATGCCGCTGCCCTCCACCGCTTCCATCGGCGGAGCGCCGCGGCGCCCCCCGATGCCTCGAACAAGACTAACGGACGGGATAGCCCCTCGCAGGGCTCTTCCTGTAACAAAAGCGCGACGGCGGCCTCGCGGCCGCCGTCGGAAACTGATGTCACGCTCTTACTTCTTCACCTTCGCGAGCACGTCGCGCGCGGTGAGGACGAGGTACTCGTCGCCTTCGACCTTGACCTCGGTCCCGCCGTACTTGGAGTAGATGACGCGGTCGCCGACCTTCAGAGTCATCGGGACAAGCTTGCCTTCCTCGAAGCGGCCGGGGCCGACGGCCACGACCTCACCCTCCTGCGGCTTCTCCTTGGCGGTGTCCGGGATGATGATCCCGCTGGGCGTCTTCTGCGTCTCTTCCTCGAGCGGCCGGACGACGATCCGGTCCTCGAGCGGCTCAAGGCTGAACGCCTTCGCCATCGATGCACCCCTCCTCGAAATCGATACCCTGCGCTTTTGGCTTTAGCACTCGCATAGGCAGAGTGCTAAGAGGGATATTAGAGGTCGGCACCAGACAGCGTCAACCCGGCCCTAGGCGAGGGAGAGGCTGGGGTCGGCGCCGACGTCCAGAGCCGTGCTCTCACCGCGCGCAAGGCGCCGCCCGCCGGCCGCGGCGATCATCGCCCCGTTGTCCGTGCACAGCGCCGGCGCGGGCGTGACCACGCGGAGGCCGGCCTGCTCGCCCGCCGCGCGCATCTTGGCCCGAAGCCTGCTGTTCGCCGCGACGCCGCCGGCGATCACGACGGTGCCGATCCCCTCGTCGGTCGCCGCGCGCACCGTCTTCGCGACCTGGACGTCGACGATGGCCTCCTGGAACGAGGCGGCCAAGTCTGCCACCTCGAACTCTTCGCCGGTCGCTTCGCGCTCGCGCGCCCAGCGGATCACTGCGGTCTTCAGCCCGGACAGCGAGAAGTCGTAGTTGGGCTCGTTCAGGAGCGCGCGCGGGAAGCGATACGCCGCGGCGTCGCCGTTGCGCGCGAGGCGGTCGATCGCCGGCCCGCCGGGGAATCCGAGTCCGAGGAACCGCGCGACCTTGTCGAACGCCTCTCCCGCCGCGTCGTCGATCGTCTGCCCGAGGATCTCGAAGCGCCCGTGCTCAGGCATGCGCGCGATCATCGTGTGCCCGCCGGAGACGATCAGCGCGACAACCGGCGGCTCGAGATCCGGCTCCTCCAGGAACGCGGACTCGATGTGGCCTTCGAGATGATTGACGCCGATCAGCGGCACGCTCAGCGCCCCAGCGACCGCTTTCGCCGCGGCGACGCCGACCATGAGCGCGCCGACGAGACCCGGCCCGATGGTCACTGCAACGGCATCGATATCGCGCATGCCGATGTGCGCGTCGGCGAGGGCCTGCTCGATCGCAGGGTTTATCGTCGTCACGTGCGCGCGGCTGGCAAGCTCGGGAACGACACCGCCGAAGCGTGCGTGCAGGTCGATCTGTGACGTGATGACGTTGGATCGGATGCGGTGCTCTTCGACGACGGCGACGCCGGTCTCGTCACAGGACGTTTCGATCCCGAGGACGATCACGCGTCGATCGAATCCTTGATGCGCGCGAGGCGCGCCGTGATCTCTTCGCCGGCGATGTCGTCGACCCACATCACCAGGGCGTCCTCGCCGGTCTCGGCGTAGTAGTTCTTGCGTACACCGACCGGCCGGAACCCGAACCACGAGTAGAGGCGCTGCGCCGGCCAGTTCGCAACACGCACCTCGAGCGCGACGGTGCGTGCGTCTCGCTCGCGAGCGGCCTCCATCAGGTCGAGCATGAGACGCGTCCCGATGCCCTCATGTTGCAGCTCGGGGGCAACGGCGATCGTCGTGATGTGGCCTTCGTCTTCGTGCACCATCAGCCCGCCGTACCCGGCGACCTCCTTGTGCACGATGGCCACGACGTAGTGACGGGTCTTGCGTTGGGAGATCTCGCTGAAGAACAGCGCCGCGCTCCACGGGCGTGGGTAGACGCGCCGCTCGATAGAAAGGACCTCGCGCACGTGCTTGCGCCGCATCGGCGTGACCGAGACGTCCAGGACGGGACGTGGAGGATCGGCCTCGGCCCTCACGCTCTCCCCTCCATCGCCTTCTTCGAGATCCGGACTCGGTCGGGGCGCTTGATAACGACCCCACGACGTTCCCAGTTGATTTCCGCGTCCGACCGGCGCACGTACAGGGGCTCGAGGAGAACAAGCGGAGTCGTCTCCTCGCGCGCGAACACCGGAGCGGCCAGCTCGCACAGCGCTTCTGCACGCGGGTATTGCGAGCTGCCCGTTGCAACCTCTCCGATCTCACCCAGCTCGTCGTGGTACACGACCGCGCCGTTCCCGACGAAGAGCACGTCTTCATCACGCGAGATCACTTCCGCCGCGAGCGCTTTCGGCTCCCACGTGCTGGAGTCGTTCAGCCGGTGCACACCACCGTGGGCTTGCCGGTAGAACGCCGCGAACACCTCTCCGCGACGCGCGTCGACGCACGCGCAGATCAGCTTCGGCGTGAACCGCACGTTGAACGCGAGGAGGTCCAGGCTCGAGATCCCCACGATGGGTACCTGTAGCACCTGCGCGAGTGTCTTGGCCGTCGCGACGCCGACGCGCAAGCTGGTGAACAAGCCGGGGCCGAGCCCGACGGCGACACCCGTGAGCCGATCGATGGACACCCCGGCGAGCTCCGCCGTTCGCAGCACCGCCGGCATGAGGAACTCGACGTGGCCGCGCTCGCGCGCGACCGTCATCCCACCGACCCGCCCGCGATCGGACCAGAACGAGACCGACGACGCGCCCGTCGACGTCTCGATCCCGAGGATCAGCATCAGACCGGCACCACCCAGCGCTCGAACGGCATCCCCGCGAGGCGCGCACGTAGCGCCTCATCGCGCGCGCGGATGGTGATCCGGCGCTCGGCTTCGGACTCGGTCCGGAGGTCCACTTCGAAGCGCGCGTCGGGCAGAATCTCGTCGACCGCGTCGCCCCACTCGATGAACGTGATCGCGTCGGGCGCGAACAGCTCTTCGTAGCCCAGGTCGATGAGCTCCTGCAGCGAGCTCAACCTGTAGACGTCGACGTGCACGATGCGCGCGCGGCCCGAATACTCCCGCACGAGCACGAACGAGGGACTCGTCACGTGCGCGCGCACGCCGAGCGCATCCGCCGCGCCTTGCACGAACGTCGTCTTCCCGGCGCCGAGGTCGCCCGACAGCACCACAACGTCGCCGCCTCGCAGGGCCGCACCCAACGCGCCGGCGATCGCGCGTGTTTGCTCGGAGGAGGAAGAAACGCAGACGACGTCGGCCACGAGGTTCCCTTAGAAAAGTCCGAGCTGCTCGGCGTCGGGGTCGGGCTCGGAGACCGCCAGCTCCTCCAGCGTCTTCGCGATCAACCGGAAGTCGTCTTCCATCTGGCCCATCGCCGGCGACGTGCGGCCGCCGTGCAGGATCGCCGCCGGGTGGAACGTCGGGATGAGACACCGCCCACGGAATTTGAACCGCTGCCCGCGCACACGCGAGATCCCTGCGGGCTTTCCCAACAGCAACCGCGTCGAGAAGTTCCCCAGCGAGCAGATCACCTTCGGGTTGATCAGATCGATCTGCTCCCAGAGCCACGGTTCGCACGCTTCGATCTCGTCGGGCTGCGGGTCGCGGTTCCCCGGCGGCCTGCACTTCAAGACATTGCAGATGAAGACCTGATCGCGCGTCAGCCCGATCCCTTCGAGCAGCCCGGTCAGCAACCCGCCCGCGGCGCCGACGAACGGCAGCCCTTGCCGATCCTCGTGGAACCCGGGCGCTTCCCCGATGAACATCAGGTCCGCGTTCGCGTTCCCCGACCCGTACACCACCTGCGTCCGGCCTTGGGCCAGCTTGCAGCGCGTGCAACCCGACGCTTCACGCGCGGCTTCATCGAGCGTTCTCATCCACCCACCCCCTCTGAGTTGAGGGAAGGCTTAGCGATGTCCGCGCGCCGGGATCCCCGCGACGTCGGAGGCTGCTCGAACACCGCGACGAACCGCGTCGGCGAGGACGTCGGCCGCAAGACGGCCGACGATCTCCACGAAGGAAGGAATCGCCCGGGTTGCGAGCAAGAAGATAACGTCACCGTCGAACATCGTATGCACAGGCCGGACGGCCCTCGCAAGGCCGGCGGTCGCCATCTCGGCCGCGCGGTGACATTCCTCTTTCGTCATGACGGCATTCGTCACGATGCACGCGATCGTGGTGTTCGTCCCGGGGATCGGCGGGAACGCCAGCGGCTCGGCGCGGGCGCCCGCGATCACCGTGCCGTCGTCGTCGACGACGTCACCCACCGCGTTCACCACCGCGAGGGCGCCGACGATGAGGTCGCCGTCGCGCCGGGATGCGCTTCCTACGCCCCCTTTGCTTGCGTTCTCGAAGCCGGCGCCCTTGCCGACGGTCGCGCCCATGCCCGCGCCGACGTTCCCTTCGCGCGTTTCCGTCTCGGACGCGGCTTCGCACGCGGCGTACGCCTGGTCGGAGCCCGGCCGCGCGGCAGCGTTGCCGACGACCAGGTCGAAGATCGCGGCCGTCGGGACGATGGGAACGACCCCCGCCGGGGTCGGGTGTCCGACCCCGCGCTCCTCGAGGTAGCGCATCACGCCGTTCGCCGCGCCGAGCCCGAACGCGGAGCCACCCGTCAGCAGGACGGCATTGACCTCGTCGACGCGGCGACCCGGCGCGATCGCGTCGGTCTCGCGCGTCGCCGGCGCGCCGCCCGGAACGACCACCGAGCCGGTCGTGCCGTCGGGCGGCAAGATGACCGTGCACCCCGTGAGGTTCTTCTCGTCGGTCCAGTGGCCGACGCGGACGCCGGGGACGTCCGTGATCATCGCGACGCGTCGGCGATCGTCACACGCGCCACGAACCGCCGCAGCAACGCGTTGAACTCCTCGGCACGCTCGAGCATCGGGATGTGCCCCGTATCCGACAGGACGACCAGATCTGCCCCCGGGATGCCGTCTGCGATGCGCTGCGCAGCGGCGAGTGGGGTGAGCTTGTCCTTCTCGCCGGCGATGACGAGCGTCGGGACGTCGATCGCGTCGAGCGCGCGCGACACGTCCATCCCGAGCATCGACGGGATGAGCTTGAACCAGACACTCGACGGGACGTCGGACAGCAGCTTCTCAATGAACGCGACCTGGGTCGGCGACGGGTCATGGCCGAAACCCATCAGGCGCGTGCCGAGGTAGACGAGGTTGTTCGCGCGCGCTCGGAGGCGGTCCACGTTGTCCGTCCGTCCTTGCAGCGCGCGCATCGCGATCTCCTCGACGCCCTCCACCGCCGCTTGCACCCTGCGCGCGATGGCCGGCAGCAGCCCGCCCATCACGTCGGCCGACGTGGTGTCGACCAGGACGAGACCGCGCACGCGCGCGCCGATCGCATCGGGGAACAGCTCGCAGTACCGGAGCAAAGTCATCCCGCCCATCGAGTGACCCACGACGATTACCGGCTCGCGGTTGGATGCGTCGCGGATGACGGCCTCGAGGTCCTGCGCGAGCGCATCGAGCGACCAATCGTCCGACGGCGGGAGTCCGCTGTAGCCGTGGCCGCGGTGGTCGTACATCACCATGCGGACCTCGGACGAGAGCTCGCGCATCTGGTGGTGCCAGATCGTGGAGTTGAGCGAGAAGCCGTGCGAGAGCACCACGGTCGGTCCCGTGCCGATCTCTTCGACGTTGAGCAGCGTGCCGTCGAACGACGCGACCGGTCCGATCGAGCGGCCCCGCCGCATCCCGTAGTCCTCGTTCTTGTACGGGTCGGGGCGCCGGCGCTCACGACGCAAGAAGGCGCGCGTGCCGGCGGCGCCCGCCGCCGCAGCGGCGCCGACGCCGAGGGCGATCGCCCCGGTGATCAGCCCCGCGCGCCGTGCGCGGCCCTTCGGCTCAGCCACGGTAGACGCGCGGGATGCGCGACGAGATGCGGGTCACGACTTCGTAGTTGATCGTGCCCAGCGCGCTCGCGAGGTCGTCGGCACTTATCCGCTCCTTACCCTGCGATCCGATGAGCACTACTTCGTCTCCCACGTCGCACGAGTCGTCGCCCATGTCCACCATGAACGCGTCCATGCACACCGTTCCCACCGCAGGGTAGCGTTTGCCGCCGATCAGGACGGCAGCCTTGGAAGCTCCCCTCCCCGATCCAAGCGCGCGCGGCCAACCGTCGGCGTACCCGAGCGGGATCGAAACGACCGTGCCGGGCCGCCGGAGCTTGTACCGCAACCCGTACGAAACGGCCTCCCCGGCAGGCACGCGCTTCACCATCGCCGCGCGCGCCTTCAGCGTCATCACCGGCTCGAGCTCGACGATGCCGTCGAGCTTCGGTCCCGGCGACAAGCCGTACATCGCGATCCCCACGCGCGCCATGTCGAAGTGCGCATCGGGTCGCGTCAGCGCTGCGGCGGAGTTGGCCATGTGCCGGAAGGCCGGCTCGATCCCGACCGCCTTGAGGCGGTCGCACGCGTCGGCGAATCGCGACAGCTGCTCGGAGATGAACGCGTTATCGGGCGCGTCGGCGAAGGCGAAGTGACTGTAGATCGCTTCGATCTCGACACGCGGCTCTTTGGTCAGCGCGCGAGCGAAGTCTTCGATGTGGTCGATCGGCACGCCAAGGCGGTTCATCCCGGTGTCGACTTTGAGGTGCGCCCTGACGGGACGGTGCGCGCGGTCCGCCGCTTCGCCGATGAGCCACAGCCCCTTCTCGGTGAATACGCAGGGTGTGAGGTCGTTCGCGAGAGCCTCGTCGATGCGCTCGACGGGCGCCTCGTGGAGCAGGAGGATCGGCGCTTCGATCCCGGCCTCGCGCAACCGCACGCCTTCGTCCACAAGGATCACGCCGAGCCATGTCGCGCCGGCTTCCAGCGCCGCGCGCGCAACGCCGACGTCGCCGTGGCCGTATGCGTTCGCTTTCACGACCGCCATGAATTGCGTGTTCTCGTTCAGCTTCTCGCCGATGCGCGCGACGTTGCGGCGCACCGCGCCGAGGTCGATTTCCGCCCACGCGGGACGAGGGGCCGGCTCGGTCATCCGGCAACCTCGTGGATCGTCGGCGCGAGGGCGGCGATCAACGCCGTCGCGTTTGCGGGGTGCGGCCCGACACGCGCGGAAACGCGGTCGGCCGCCGCGCCGTGCAGCCACACCGCGGCTGCGACGTCGCGTGCATGCACGTCCGAACCCTTCTGGGCGAGCAGGCCTCCCACCATGCCTGCGAGCACGTCCCCCGTACCTCCCTGAGCCAGCGCGGGCCCGCCGGTGGGACTGATCCACGTCTCGTCTCCGGCGATCACCGTTCCGGGGCCTTTGAAGACGACGACGGCGCCAAGATCGCGCGCCGCCGTGCGCGCGGCCGACAGGCGGTCCGCGTCGAGATCGGCCGCGGGCTTCTCGACCAGTCGCGACAGCTCGCCGGCGTGCGGCGTGAGGACCGTGAAGCGGCTCCGCGCTCGCAGAACGTCCGTCGCACCGGCGAACGCGTTCAGTCCGTCGGCGTCGATCACGACCGGCCCGTTCCGTATCTCGACGAGCGCGCGCACTGCCTCGATCGTGGCCGGATGCGTCCCGAGGCCGGGGCCGATCACCATCGTCGTGAACTCCGAGAGCCTCGGGCCGATGAGATCGAGCGACTTTGAGTCGAGGATCCCTTCGGAGTTCTCAGAGAGCGGGATAGTGGTGATCTCCGGGACGCGCCCCAGGACGACGCGGCACACATCCTCCGGCGCGCACAACGTTGTGAGGCCGGCGCCGACCTCGACGCACGCGGCGGTCACGAGCGCCGCCGCGCCGGGCATCGCGCGCGACCCCGCCACGACCAGAACCGTTCCGGCTTTCCGCTTGTGCGATGCCCGCGCACGACGTGGGATCCATGCCGCCAGGTCTCTGCTTTCCAAGACGTTGATCCCCGTTGCGGAGTCCGGGATGCCGATGTCTGCGACCTCAATGCGACCTGCATGCTCGACACCCGGCGCGAACAACAAGCCCGGCTTGAAGCCCGTGAACGTCACGGTTGCGCGTGCTGTGACCGCGATGCCGGGGACGGATCCGGTGTCCGCGTCGACCCCACTCGGAACGTCGACGGCCAGCACCGGTGCGCCGGCGGACGCACACGCCTCGATCGCCTCGGCCACCGCACCTTCGGGGGCGCGAGACAGTCCAACGCCGAGCAATGCGTCGATGATCAGATCCGCGCGCGCTATCTCCCGCGCGATCGCGTCGAGACCGACGACGCGTCCGGGGAAGCGCGCCAGGTTCAGCTCGGTCAGCTCAGTGTGCCGGTCGGACGTCAGAACGGCGGTCGCGTGCGCACCCTCCGATGCGAGGATCCGTCCGGCCACCAAGCCGTCGCCTGCGTTGTTCCCCTTCCCGCACACGATAACCACCCGGCGCCCGTACGTTCCGCCGAGCAGCCTGCGCGCGGCGCGCGCGACCGCCCATCCGGCGTTTTCCATCAACTGCTCGACTGAGATGCCGTGCTCCGAGGCCGAAGCATCGTGGCGCTTCACGTCGTCCGCGAGCAGGACGGGAAGCATGGCTACTCGACCGTGACGCTCTTCGCGAGGTTGCGCGGCTGGTCGACGTCGCGACCGCGGATGGTTGCGACCTCGTACGCCAGCAGCTGCAACGGCACCGCGACCAAGGCCGGGACGAGCAGCTCGTGGATCCGCGGCACTTCGAGCACGCGGTCCGCGTGGCGCGCAACCTCCTCGCCGTCCCCCACGCTGCAGATCGCGATCACGTACGCGCCGCGCGCCTTCACCTCTTGGATGTTCGACAAGACCTTTTGGTAGACGTGACACTGCGTCGCCACGGCGACCACCGGCACGCCGTCTTCGACCAACGCGATCGGCCCGTGCTTCATCTCCCCCGCCGCCAGACCTTCCGCGTGCAGGTAGCTGATCTCTTTCAGCTTGAGCGCGCCTTCGAGCGCGACGGGGTACCCGACGTGGCGGCCCATGAACAGAACCGTCGGGCTGTTCGCGATGTGCTCGGCGAGCTCGCGGACTTGCGGCCGAAGCTTGAGGACCTGCGCGATCATCGCCGGCAGCTTGTGAAGGTCCTCCACGATCCGGCGACGGTCCTGCGGCCACATCACCCCTCGCACCTGCGCCAGATACAGGGCGAGCAGCTTCAACCCGACCACCTGCGCAAGGAACGCCTTCGTCGAGGCGACTGCGATCTCGGGGCCGGCGTGTGTGTAGAGCACCGCGTCCGCCTCGCGCGCGATCGAGGAGCCGACCACGTTGACGACGGCCATCACCTTCGCGCTCTGCTCGCGCGCGTACTTGACTGCTTCGAGGGTGTCGATCGTCTCCCCCGACTGCGAAACGGCGATCACGAGCGTGTCGCGGTCGAGCACGGGGTCGCGGTAACGGAACTCGCTCGCGATCTCGATCTCGACCGGGAGCCGCGTCCAGTGCTCGATCGCGTATTTCGCGACGAGGCCGGCGTGAAACGCCGACCCGCACGCGACCACGAACACCTTGTCCACGGAGCGGATGTCTTCTTCCGCGAGGCGAAGCTCGTCCAGCGCGAGCATGTCGTTGGGAAGCGAGCGGCCGCGCAGCGCGTCGGCAACGGCGTCGGGCTGCTCGTAGATCTCTTTCAGCATGAACGTGTCGTAGCCGGCTTTCTCGGCCGCTTGGGTGTCCCAGTCGACGTGGATCGGGTTCCCTTCGGCCGGCTCGCCGGCCAGCGTCGTGATCGTGAACCCGTCCTTGCGGATCTCGACCACCTGGTCGTCGAGCACGTGCACCATGTCGCGCGTGTGCGCGATCAACGCGGTCGGATCCGATGCGAGGAATGTGGCTCCGTCGCTCTTCCCCACGATGAGCGGGCTCGTCCGCTTCGCCGCCACGATGAGACCGGGCTGCTCGGCCGCGATGACTCCGACCGAAAAGGCGCCTTCAACTTCGCTCAGCGCTGCGCGAACGGCTGCCGTGAGGTCCCCGCTGAAGTGCGATTCGATCAGGTGGGCCAGCGTCTCCGTATCGGTTTCGCTAGCGAATTGGTGACCGTCGCGCTCGAGGCGCTCCCGGAGCTCGAGGTAGTTCTCGATGATCCCGTTGTGGATCAGCGCGATGTTGCCGGTGCAGTCGGTGTGCGGGTGCGCGTTCTGGTCGGTCGGGCCGCCGTGCGTTGCCCAGCGCGTGTGCCCGATGCCAGTGTGGCCGTCGAGCGCGTGCGAGGCCAACTCCTTCTCGAGCGCGTCGAGCTTGCCGGCCTTGCGCACCACGTCGATGCGCGCGCCGTCGAGCACGGCGACTCCCGCCGAGTCGTACCCGCGATACTCGACTCGACGGAGTCCGTCCAAGATGACGGGGAGGGCAGGCTCGTCGCCGACGACGCCGATGATGCCGCACATGTAATGGTCAGTGTATCCGTGAACGGGCTGCTCGTACCGTGGCCGAACGGGCAGTTCGTCAGCCGAGAACGTCGCTGACCACGGCAGATATGTGATCGACGGCGTCGCGCGCGGCCTGCTCGGTCGCCGCTTCTGCCATCACGCGCACCACGGGTTCCGTGCCGGACGCGCGCACGAGCACGCGGCCCGCGCCAGCCATCGACGCTTCGGTGTCGCGCACTGCGTCCCACACCGCCTCCGCGCCCTCGAGCGCACCGCGGTCGCGAACCGGCACGTTCAGCAGCACCTGCGGATAGTGCGGGATCCTCGAAGCAAGCTCAGAGAGGCCCGCGCCCGTGCGCTTAATCACGGCCATCAGCCGCAACGCGGTGAGGATGCCGTCCCCGGTCGTGTGACGGTCGAGGAAGACGATGTGTCCGGACTGTTCTCCGCCGAGCGAGATCTTGTTTTCGAGCATCGCGGCCAAGACGTAGCGGTCGCCGACTTGGGTCTCGACGAGGCCGATCCCGTGCTCTTCCATCGCACGGCGGAAACCGAGGTTCGACATCACCGTGCACACGATCGAGTCCAACGGGAGCAGCCCGCGCGCCTTCAAGTCGAGCGCGCTTATCCCGAGCACCTGGTCGCCGTCCACGAGTGCACCGTGCTCGTCCACCGCGATCAACCGGTCGGCGTCGCCGTCGTGCGCGATGCCGACGTGCGCGCCGTACGCTTTGACCGCCTGCTGGAGCAGCTCCGGATGAGTCGAACCGACGTGGTCGTTGATGTTCGTGCCGTCCGGATCTGCAGCGATGACGTGCACGTCCGCACCGGCCAACCGGTAGACCTCCGGTGCGACGTTGCACGCCGCACCGTTGGCGCAATCGACCACGACGCGAAGTCCATCCAACGAGGGCATCGCGTCGAGGAGGAACTCGATGTAGCGGTCTTCGGCGTCGACGACGTCGGCGATCTGCGCAGGAGGATCCTCGTCGCCGTTCATCGCTCTCTCGATCTCGTCCTCGGTCGCATCGGGGAGCTTCATCCCGTCCGGACCGAAGAACTTGATGCCGTTGTCGGACGCGGGGTTGTGCGACGCGCTGATCACGATCCCCGCCTGCAATCCGATGTCGCGAACGAGGAATGCGATCGCTGCGGTCGGAATGACGCCGGCGCTGAACGCTTCCCCACCGGCGGCCGCGATACCAGCCGCCAGCGCGCGCTCGAGTGCAGGACCGGACGCGCGCGTATCGCGCCCGATGAGCAATTGCGGTTTGGGATGGTCGCGTCCGAGCACCGCTGCGGCTGCGTGGCCCAAGCCGCGCGCGATGTCGTCGGTCAGGTCTTGGCCGTACGTGCCTCGGACGCCGTCGGTCCCGAAGAGGCGTCCCACGTCTGGCTCAGCGCTTCGAGTACTGCGGCGCCTTACGCGCTTTCTTCAATCCGTACTTGCGCCGCTCCTTCACGCGCGCGTCGCGGGTCAGGAGGCCTTTTTTCTTGAGGTCCCCGCGGAGCGTCGGGTCGGCCTCGATCAGCGCGCGCGCGATGCCGTGCCGCACGGCACCCGCTTGGCCGCTGATCCCGCCGCCGTCGATCGAGGCGATCACGTCGTAGCGGTCGACCGTGTTCGTCAGCCGCAGCGGCTCGGTCACGACCATCTGAAGCGCCGGCCGCGGGAAGTAGTCCTCCAGCGAGCGGCCGTTCAGCGCGAAGCGGCCCGACCCGGGGACGATCCGTACGCGCGCCACGGACTCCTTGCGACGTCCGGTCGCGCGAACGGTTTCTCCGAGTGTTGCCATCAGCGACTCAACTCCTTGGCTTCGTACGGCTTCGGGTCTTGCGATGCGTGCGGGTGCTCGGGCCCGTCGTACACCTTGAGCTTCTTGGCCATCGCGCGCCCGAGCCGATTGTGCGGGAGCATGCCCTTCACGGCCCGCTCGACCGCCAGCGACGGCCTTTCTTCGAGCAGCCTGTCGTACCCGATGCGCGTCAGTCCGCCCGGATAGCCGGAGTGGCGGATGTACTCCTTCTGCTCGGCCTTGCGGCCGGTCAGGCGCACCTTCTTCGCGTTCACGATGATGACGAAGTCCCCGGTGTCCATATGCGGGGCGAACATCGCCTTGTGCTTGCCGCGGAGCAGGCGCGCGGCGTCGGTTGCTACCCGGCCGAGGACGCGGTCGGACGCATCCAGAACCCACCATTGACGCTGGATGTCCGAGGCTTTCGGAGAGTAGGTCTTCACAGGAGAAAATGCCTGGTCAGCGGGGGTCAAGGCTACCGGCGAGACGGGGTCGGGTCAACCCGCTCGAACGGGGAAGGCCGATACCCGACGTCGACGAGATGCAGGCCGCGCGCAGCCGCAACGGGACCCGCGGCGTTTCGATGCTTCGCGCGCAAGGCCTTGCCCACATCTCCGGGCGCTCGCTTGCCGGCGCCGACCTCGAGAAGCAACCCTACGACCGAGCGCACCATCTGGTGGCAGAACGAATCCGCCTTGATCCTCACGATGAGCTCATCCTGTCTCGATGAGAAGCTGATCGACCGGATACGCCGGACCATCGAGCCTTCGCCACGGCGGCAGAACGACGAGAAGTCGTGCTCTCCGATCAGCGCGCGCGCGGCTGCTCGCATCTTCGACAACGAGAGTGGTCCGGGAACCCACAGGGCGAAGCGGTCTCGGAAGGGGTCTGGAACCGGAGATCGGTAGAGGCGGTACTCATACGCACGGCGTGTCGCAGAGAAACGCGCGCTGAAGTCGTCGGGCACCTTCGCCGCTGTGCGCACCACGACCTCCGGTGCCAGCAGCTTGTTCAGGCGCATCTGGACCCAGGCTGGATCGATCTCGCGAGATACGTCGAACGAGACGACTTGGCCGGCCGCGTGCACCCCGGCGTCCGTGCGCCCGGCGCCGACGGTCTCGACCGGCGCGCGCAGCAAGAGACTCAGCCGAGACTCGAGCTCACCCTGGACCGTGCGCGCGTGCTTCTGGCGCGCGAAGCCGTGGAAGTCGGTCCCGTCGTACGCAACGAGCAGCGCGATCTTCATCGCTGCTCGGAGGAACTACTCGTCTTCGCCTTCGCCCACCAGAGAAAGGACGGCCATCGGCGCGCTGTCGCCCTTGCGGAACCCGGCCTTGATGATCCGCGTGTAGCCGCCGGGCCGCTCGGCATACTTCGGCGCGATCTCGCTGAACAGCTTGTGTACGACGCCTTTGTCGGCGACGACGCGGAGCACGCGCCTGCGTGCGGCGATGTCGCCCTTCTTCGCGAACGTGATCATCCGCTCGGCGAGCGGCCGCGCCGCCCGCGCGCGCGCAACGGTCGTCTTCACGCTGCCCTGGCGAAACAGCGAGGTGCAGATCCCGGCCAGCAGCAACTTCTGGTGGTCGGGGCCCGACCCCAGTCGTGCGCCTTGTTTCGGTGCCGGCATCCTTAGCCGTCCCGGAGGGAGAGGCCCATCTCGGCCAGCTTCTGCTTC
>Ga0209577_10001187_pt1 | contig 26039 bp, 17 predicted proteins | sample GraSoiAngelo_109_FD_185874 | JGI IMG/M metagenome (GOLD analysis project Ga0209577, IMG submission 185874) | Grasslands soil microbial communities from the Angelo Coastal Reserve, California, USA - 14_0903_12_20cm (SPAdes) (version 2) | ecosystem: Environmental > Terrestrial > Soil > Grasslands...
TGGCACTATCGATAGCCGAAAACACTCGGTTATCCTGTCGCAACCGTTGGAACCTTCTGCTTCGCCCTACGCTGCTGCTTGCAGTCTCGCTCACCGGCTGTAACAACACGTGCTTCACCCTCACTTTAGGCCCGCCCAGCAGCACGATCAGCATTAAAGCGAGCGATCCCGGCCCCACCTGCACGCTCACGAGGGCAAATGTTGCTGTCCGCGTGGAGGAGCATACCGATCCAGAGTGCACCGCCTGCTCGGGATCCAGTCGGATCCAGCACATTTTTTTGAGCATTCGAGGTATCGAAGTCCATCCGAGCACGACTGCGGAGGACGATTCCCCTGATTGGCAGGAACTACTGCCCTCGGAGCTCGCGAAGCAACCGCTCCAAGTTGATCTTGTGAGAAGCGCTGCCGATCGGGGTGGGCGAGAAGCGTTGGGAGAAATGGTGACAATTCCGGCCGGAATCTATCGTCAGGTGCGCCTACGCTTCGTTCCAAATCGGCTGCCGACGGACGATCGACTTCCAGAAAAGAACGCGTGCGGTAACAGGGGATTCAACTGTGTCGTTATGGCGGATGGCCGCAGTCAGCCACTTCTGCTCGATGGCGCTTCCCCAGAACTGCACATCACGTCAGACAGAATTGAGGGGGCTTCTCTTCTCATCCCTCCTGATACCGACATTGCACTGGTCATCAAATTGAAGCTCATCTGGGTATGGTTTTCATCGGCCGATGAACGTGTGCGTCTTCTTCCTGCGTTCACCGGTAGCGCGAGGGTCGGCCGAGTCGGCTTCGATGAGTTGGGCACCCCGGAGGGATGGAGCCGTTCAGGATTCCTCTCTAGGGTTGCTGACGACTGAATTGCCAGGGTGCCCATGGCGAGAGTCTCGGTACGGTTGGACATCAACGACAGTCAAATCAGGTCGTCGCGCCCGCAGCGGCTGCCTGTTCGAGGAGCTTTACCGCTTTGCCCGTGTCCACGACTCCCAGGATCAGGAAAGATGCGTTGGCGCCCGGTTCAGCTCCGGAGTAGCCGTAGTTGATGTTGATTCCCGCTTCCCCGAGCCGCGACGCGATGCGAGCGAGCTCCCCAGGACGATTAGTTAGCAACACCTTCGCGACTTCGGTTTCAGTGTAATCGTTGCGTTGCCGATCCAGAGTCGCCCTGGTCTTGTCTGGATTGTCCACTACGAGACGGACGGAGCCCTTGCCCTTCTCGTGGGGGAACTGTTGATAACCGAGGATGTTGACGTCTTGTTCGGCGAGGGCTTGACAGAGCTTGCCAAGTGTTCCAGGCCGGTCTTCCAAGCGGATTGTGAATTCTTTGGTGATAGGCATGGTTGGAACCTCCTTCTAATACACCTCGGGCACGGGCTGGGAAGTTCCTGCGAGGAGATAAGATGTAAGAATCCTACGCCAGCTTGAGTTTGACCGCAAGGTTCAGCGCAGTGCCGGCTAGCTGAGGTTGTGAGAGCGTAAAGTCGCGGCCTTAATGTAAAGTCAACCGAGGTCCAGACGAAACGCGTCCGAGCGACTACGGTTTCGCTGCTGCCTTCCCTTCCAACCTCTTTTCTTCATCATGCTGGAAATGTAAAGCGTGACTGCGCGTCGCTCTTCGTCGGTCGCAGCTCGCAAGCGCCCACTTGCAGTCCGGGTGATCACATCGTTTCACAGTCCGCGCTCCTCTCCCGAGAGAGCCTGATTCCTCTGTGGGTATCTGCCAGCGCCTCCGAGCCTGCACGATCAATCACACACAAGACCAGCGAGCCCGCGGTGAAGAAAACAACTGCGGTTTTCCTGTGCATGGCCGCCTCGTGATCCTACCCCGGGCAGACGCATCTCCCTTCTTTGGTCTCCTCCGGGTGATGGATCCATCAGTTGGGGGATTCCCGACTTCTCATCCCCAAAATTTGACGTAGACTTTGTTTTTTTTGATCCGTTTAGTGCGCCAGCGGATCAGGGCGAAGCTGGAAGTGCAAGACCTTGCTCGTCATCCCTTTGCCGCCTTCGGCGTGAAAAGGCGTTCGCGTGCCGTACGTCGCCCAGAGCCCTTTCCCCTTCCAGCCAGCCTTGGGATCGTCGATTCGGCCGTCCATGCCTTTGGCGTAAAACCCCATCGGATACGGGACGCGCAGGATAACGAATTCCCGGCTGTCGGGCAGCAACGCGAGCAGCGCGTCATTCCCATTGCCTGTGGCGATTGGCACGTTCTTGCCTAGCCCAAACGTGTCGAACTGATCGACCCAGTCATAGTAGCTGGCCTCTGCGCTCCCTGGGTCGCTGACACCTTGCAACTGCGGTCCCGGCAGTTGATAGAGGGTCCAGCCTTCAGCACAGTGCTGCCCTGTCGATGCCGGTCCGTTAAGTGGTCCCTGGCACTTGCGACGATCGAAGCTAGCAAGGTGTCCGCTTGCGATGACTGTCCAGACGACGCCGTTGCGATCGATGTCCAGCCCGCGCGGTGAGAACCCGCGAACGGGCGCATTTGGACTGTTCCACGGCAGTTCGTAAATTTCCGCCAAGGAGGTCGCTGGAGGGTTCGACCCTGGATTCAAGCGAACGACCGCGCCAGGGAAACCCAACACCGTTCCCCAGATCGATCCATCCACTGGACTCACGGTTACGCCGTAGAACGCAGCGTTGATGCGCTTGTCCTTGTTGCGGTCGACGGGCTGATCAGGTTCCACATACTCATCCCGCTTTCCGTTGCCGTTGGTGTCGAGGATAAGCGCTGTCCAGCCCTGCGATTTTTTCTCATCGTGGGTTTCATCGAACATCCTTGTGTTCAGCCAGCCTACTACTCCCCCGCCGCCTCCACTGCTGGTCCATAGCGTGTGGTTGGCATCTTCAGCGAATACCAAGTGATGCGTGCCAAAACAAGTGTCAATCAGCGTAACCTGCTTCGTTTTTGGATCGTAGACCGCGAGCTGTCGGCCACTGTTCTTGAGCGGGAACAGGACTGCCGAAGGATGCCTGGATCCTTCTTTGCAGAAGGGCGGATCTTCGGCCGGACGGATTCTGGACGTGAACCACACTCGCCCTTTTTCATCGAACATCGGATTGTGGACGTTGGCTTGGCTGTGCCAGATGGGTTCGTCACCCCAATATGGCGAAGGCGCAGCCAGTTGGTCATCTGCGCTCGAGGGGGTCTTCGGATCGCGCACCGGCACTTTGACCTGGCTCGCCGTGGCGCCCACGGGGTCGAGGACGGGCAGATAATCTACGCTGAGTTCAGCGGCTCCGTAGATCAGGCCGTTAGCGTTCAACGTTGGACTCCGCTTGTCGGTCGCGATCTCATCGTGGAGATAGGCCTTGGGGTGGGCCCAGTCCCACTCGCTGATGACCAAGTTCCGCTCCACGCCTTGCGGCCGCGGTGGGGTCGACGGCAATTCGCCCGCGGCGATCCGGTCGGTCCAATCCGCGAACATCGGCAATGCCCGCTCGGGGCCAAGCTGCCTGAGGCCGTTGATCATGTTGTTGCCGGCTTGTCCCGACAGCACGCGCCGGGCCCACGCCGTTGAGGAATCGAAATGGCCCAGGCTCTTGGGGATCTCCCGCGTCGCTTTGTCCCCCATTTGATGACACGACCAACAGCTATCCGTTTTCAGCAAGTGCAGCCACTGACCCTGGCTCTTCATATTCTCCGGAATGCCGTTGCCTTTCGGCCCTGTGCCGGGGAACTCGCTCTTATCCGGCACGCGCAGCAGCGAAAACCAATACACGGCCGGATAGTATTCCGCCGCTGCCTTCGGGTTCGGTGCCACCACCGCAGTCAAGTTGACTATCTTTCCTGGAGCTGCCTGCACCGGCGAGGAATCCACCAGCCCGTAACCGCGCACCCACAGTTTGTAGTTCGCCTTGGGAAGTTGCGGGAGCACGTAACGTCCGCCGTCATCGGTGACCACGATCTTGACAAATTTGGTGGGCAGGTCAGCCGTTTCTGCGATCACCCATACGCCTCCCTCCAGCCCTTTCGCGCTGGTGACCACCCCGCCGATATCGTCGTTACCGATGGAGACCGCTTCCCCGTTGGACTGCTGCGCCTTCAACCCACCGAGCGACGCTATCAAGATCACACCGGCGGCGATCAGCTCCAATGGATACGAGACTCTCTTGCCCATGATGTCTCACCTCCTTCGGGGACGAATGGCGACGACAATATTCGCAATCATGAATTGGGAATCTGTCAGTCAGAGAAATGGAACACGATCGAAATCGTAAGCACGCCGAATGGAGTTGTCAATTGATCATGTTCGTCCAAATGAGCTGGCACTTTCCCAGAGAGCAGAGGTCGTAGAAACTCAAGACCTAGCAGTGTGGATGTAAAAATCAACATGAGTCCCCAGAATGAGAACCAGGCATTTCTTTCCTTTTACCCAAAGATACCTGGTTATCCGTAGCTGTTCGTGCTCGACGCGGATGGCAAACGTCCGGTTGGCCAGATCCCCATTTAATTGGTACCTTCCCGTCTCGGTCGAGCGAGAGATTTCTCCACCCGTCATCGGTCTTGATCTGTCTCGTGATGTTGACGCGGGGCACCAGCGGCCACCCTTTTGAGGATGGACGCTATTGGGGACGCTACGAAGGCAGGAGTTAAGCCATGTTGTAAATAAACGAAAATGGCGGGCGCGCCTGTAAGCCGGATTCTGTGCCGCGCGCAAACCGCGGAACGGCCTGCGCGTCGCGGCGATCATTCCTCTAGTCCAGGTATCGCTACCGGGATCCAGCAGCCTACCCGAGGGTTTTCAGTCCACGATGGCTTGCGCCGCCGCAGAAGGAGCGCGTTCATTCTCATGAACGCTGACTCATCGAGCCGGGCCGGCTCTCCCCTCCTATTTGGCCTTGCACCACGCGGGGTTTTCCGTGCCCCCGGTGTCACCACCGGAGCGGTGGGCTCTTACCCCACCTTTTCACCCTTGCCAAACGTTGAGAGCATTTCGAAGACGTCCCGCAGGTCTCCCTGTGCGATGCCACCGCGCTCCACTCCGTCGGCGGTCTATTCTCTGTGGCACTTTCCGTGGCGCTGTGAGTGGCACAGACTTTAGCCTGTGCTCCCCATTGCACCCCCTGGCGTTACCAGGCGCGTTGCCCTGTCAAGAGTTCCGCCAACCACTCCGCAGTCGCCATAGTGACGCCCACAAAATGATCAACGTGCCTCAGGACGGTGTCCGGACTTTCCTCCCGTTCCAGCTTCGTAGAGGCGGCTTTACGTCACCACTCCTCCGCCGGAACCAGCGATCACCCAGCCCGCCCGCCAGCCTTCATTATACCTCTATAATCCATCGATCATTCGGAAATGTCATCCGCATCAGACCACGGGTTCAGGGCCTGGCGTGGCCGCAGCTGCTTCAGGAATATCCTGCGTTTGAACTGGCCAATAGCGGAACAGCGCCCATGCCAAAAAAGCCCAGAGCGCCACCAGCACTGTGTCCTTTCCAAGGAATTGTGGCCCAAAACCAGACATAACTAAAATATTGTAGAAAGTGTGCGCGATGGCCGCTGGCAGAATCGAGCCGAATCGCAACGCGAGCCATCCAAGAACATAGCTAAGCGCTAAACAAAAAAGAATGCGCCAGCTTAATTTCAGCAGAACATCAGTCTCCGTTAACCGAGAGAAGGAAATATCCGAGACGAAATGGAACCCCGCCCAAACGATTCCCACCAGAAAGATTCCACGATAGATTCCATATCTTTCAATAAAGCGGCGTTGCAAAAGACCGCGAAAAATCATTTCCTCAAAAAGCGCTGGGAAAAACACGAGAAGCAACCAGGGATCGGGGAACGTGAAATAGGAACCGAATTGTGGCGGATTCATATTTCCAAAGTTGTGGGCGACCCATTGCGCTCGGTCAAATAGGTATCGTCCCGTGGACAGAAGCACCGCGATCCCAATTGGAATTGCCAGCGAGAGGCCAGCATACGTTGGTTCAGGCAGCCGGATCGTCTTCCACATCACCTGCCTGCCCTCTTTTCCTGCAATCCAAGAGATAACCACAAAAATAAGAAGTCCTTCGACTACGGACGAAAACCTAGGGAACCAATCGCTTTGAACGTAAGCGGGGATGCGCGACGAAAGAATTATTGGAATTCCTATGGTGATTATTGCGAGTAAGCTGGACAGCAAATAAAGCGGTCCCACCAGCGCCCAAATCAAGTATTGAACCCGCTGCCATGCCACCGCATCTGGCGCCGTTGAAGGAGCGTCACCAGGTAAGGACAACGGTAGTGCTGCGATTCCAAACACAAGTCGCGAAGTGAATATGGCGACGAGAGACAGTCCAATCAGGCAAAAATGGAATCCGGGCAGGAGCTTCCATGGAAGAGACCACGCCCAGCTCATTTTGTGAGCCATCAGGCTGCCAATGCCTTCAAGAACTGAAGAGGAAGGCGCAGCGAGGTAAAGAAAGCGACTGAACATGAGACACAGTCCAGCGATCGCCGGAAGGCATATGAACCCCAGGATTCGGCGAAGAGGACGGCTACCTGGCCAGAAGCAGACGAAATAACCAGCCACGCCTGCGAAGCTAATTGGCTGCAGAAGGAAAACCCTGAGGCCTTGCACTTGCTGGGCGAACGGGTCCGCGAGCCTTTCGGGCGCGATACCAAGTCCCGAGGGCCACCATCTCAGACGCGGTGCCACAACCAAACAGACGACGCCTCCCAGAAAAATAAGCTGAGTCGGGTCCGCGGGGAAAACCGATCGGAGGAATTTGACAAGGCGCATCAACAATGAGCCTCGAACTTCTTGGGGATTATGCCTTACGGCCCAACTTGCTAGCTATACCTTTCGAGAACTGCAGTGGTGTCCGAATGTCTATTTGAGTCCGAGCAATTTCTCGAAATCAGCTTCGCTGAGGACAGTAACGCCTAATTCCTTAGCTTTGTCGTATTTCGACCCCGGATCAGTTCCCACAACGACATAGTCAGTCTTTTTGCTCACCGACCCGGAAATTTTTCCTCCGTGTTGCTTGACGAGTTCGCCAGCCTCTTCGCGGCTTCGATTCGCCAGGCTCCCCGTGAACACAAAGCTCTTTCCGGCGAGCTTCTGGCTCTTCACCACGCGCTTTTCCGCCGTCGGATGCACGCCTGCCTTGCGCAGCTTCTTGATGACCTGGCGATTGGCAGGCTCCGAGAAAAATTCCACGATGCTCGCCGCGACCTTCGGCCCAACCTCGGGCACTTCCTCAAGCTGCTCTTCCGTCGCCGCCGCTAATTCTTCCAGCGAAGAAAAATGTTCCGCCAGCAATTGACCCGTCCGCTCGCCCACAAATTGAATGCCCAGCGCGTAAATCAGCCGAGCCAGCGAATTCTTCTTGCTCGCCTCAATTTCATCCAGCAAATTCTGCGCTGATTTTTCTGCCATGCGCTCGAGCTCCGCCACCTGGTCTTCCTTCAGCGCATAAAGATCCGCGACATCCTTGACGAGTCCCATGTCCACAAGCTGATCCACAATTTTGTCGCCCAGCCCGTCGATGTTCATCGCATGCCGTCCGGCAAAATGGAGAATCGATTCTTTTCTCTTTGCCGGACACCCCGCATTCACGCAGCGGTAAGCCACCTCCCCTTCCACATGATGAATCGTGCTCCCGCATTCCGGGCAGTGTTTCGGCATCCGGAACGGTCTGCGATTCTTCCCTTCCTTCACCACCTTCAGCACATGCGGAATCACTTCCCCGGCCCGCTCAATCAGCACCGTGTCGCCAATCTGCAATCCCAGCCGCTCGATCTCATCCATATTGTGGAGCGTGGAACGGCTGACAGTGACGCCCCCCACTTGCACTGGCTCAAGCACCGCCACCGGCGTCAGCGCCCCCGTGCGCCCCACTTGCACGATGATGTCGTTGACCACCGTCGTCTCCTGCCGCGCCGGATATTTGTACGCAATCGCCCACCGCGGCGCCTTGGACGTGTAACCCAGTTCGTTTTGAATGGGAATGGAGTTCACCTTCACCACCACGCCGTCAATCTCATAAGCGAGCTTCTCGCGCTTCGCGTCCCAATCCTCGCAATAAGCGATCACCGCCTCAATCCCCGGGCACAGCTTCCAATCGTCCGAAGCGCGGAACCGCAATTGCTTCAATGCCTGCAGGGACTCGGAATGTTTCGCGAACGGCGCTTTTCCATCCAGGAGCAGATAGTATGCAAAGAAATCCAGCCGCCTCGCAGCCGTGATCGAAGGATCCAGCACACGCACGGCTCCCGCCGCTGAGTTCCGTGCATTCACAAAAATCTTGCCGCCAATCTGCTCCTGTTGCCGGTTCAGCGCTTCGAACGCCTTCTTGGTCATCATCACTTCGCCACGCACTTCGAAATCCGCCGGCAGCTTTACCTTCTTCAGCGTCGCCGCGTCCGCCCGCAGGGGAATCGACCGGATCGTCTTTACGTTCGGGGTAACGTCCTCACCAGTCATTCCATCACCGCGGGTAACACCCCGCACGAGCACACCTTCTTTGTATTGCAGCGAGATACTCAGCCCATCGAATTTGTGCTCCGCAATGTATTCAATTTTTTCCTGCCCACTTCCCTGCCGCACCCGCCGGTCCCAGTCACGCAGTGCCTCGTAGGAAAATGCGTTGTCCAGGCTAAGCATTGGCCGCGCGTGCCGCACCGTGGAAAATCCCTCGCGCGGCGCTCCGCCCACGCGCACCGTCGGCGAGTCCGGCGTTACAAGCTCCGGATGCGCTGCTTCCAGTTCCCTCAATCGGTTCATCATCCGGTCGTACGCCACGTCCGAAATCTCTGGATCGTCCAGCACGTAATACCGGTATTCGTGGTAGCGGAGCTTCTCGCGAAGCTCCTCAATCTCTTTTTTCACGTTTGCGGGGGCGGCTTTGGCCATGAAACCCTCGGCACAACAGTGTGCTGAGAAACGCTTGGTATTATATAGAATGAGTGTCTTGCGGCACGAACGGACCATGCCTGGACCAGTGATGACTAATCTCCGAAACGCTTTGCTGATTCACAACCCTAACGCCGGCAACGGCGGCAGCGGACGACGGCGCACGCTCGATGCAGCTCGCCATATTTTTGCCGCCGGCGGCATCGAAGCCGAACTTGCAGAAACCACCGGCCCGGGCCATGCCACCGAAATGGCGCGGCGCGCCGCCTCCGAAGGTCGCGGCCTCGTGATCGCCTGCGGTGGCGACGGTACGCTCAATGAAGTCGTCAACGGCCTTGCAGCCCGTCAGAACGGCCACTGCGTGCCTCTCGGCCTTCTTCCCGGCGGAACAGCGAACATCCTCGCAAAAGAACTGGACTTGCCCTGGGACATTCCTAGTGCCGCCGAGAAGCTGGTTCGAGGCACGGTGAAGGAAATCGCTCTCGGTTTGGCAACTCCGCTCGAACAACCCGAAAAGAAGAAATATTTTCTCAGCGTGGGCGGTTCCGGTCCCGACGGCATGATCGTCTATTCCCTCGACCTCCAGCTAAAAGCGCGCCTCGGCATTCTGGCCTACTGGTGGCAGGGCGCTCGCGAAGTTTTCCGTTACAGTTTCCCGCATTTCCGCATAGTCATCGGTGACCAAAAACTCCACGCTTCTCTTGCCATCGTCGGCCGCACCAAAAATTACGGTGGTCCCTTCAAAATCACCACCGGCGCGGATCTCTTTAAAGACCAGTTTGAAATCATGGCCCTCACCACGCAAAGCGGCCTCCGCTATTTGAGCTATTTGCCCACGCTTTGGATGGGCAACCTCCGCGGTACCGAAGGCGTGTATTTCCACAAGTCCGACACCGTCGTTTGCGAGCCGCTCGACACGAATCCCATTTACGCGCAGGTCGACGGCGAACACCTCGCGTGTCTCCCCGTTGAGTTCCGCATCATTCCTCGCGCCCTGAAACTCCTCGTCCCCGGCAACCCTTTGTGACCGCCGCCTTTGTAGGGGCCGCGGCGGGCGCCCCAGGTCGGCAATCACCGCTTAATTTCTCCAGACCTCCGAAGACACCGTGCTGGCCGAGAAAATCTGGACTAAGAACTTACAACTAATCACTAAGAACTGCTTTCATGAGATAACTTCACCCATGGATCCGCTCACCCATGCGCTGGCTTCTTACTCCTTGAAGCGTGCCGCTTTTCCCCGCGTTACGCGGCCCGTCACGATCGCCATACTTATCGCGGGAATCAGCGCCGATATCGACTCACTCAGCAAATTCGTCGGCCCTTCCGCGTACCTCACCTTTTATCGCACCTATTGTCATTCGCTGCTTGCGGCTGTGCTGTTCAGTCTGCTCGTCACTCTCCCCTTTCTCCTGCGCAAACGCGAACCAGCGGAGAAACAAACTTCGCCGCTTCCCATTTTCATCGCCGCTCTCGCAGCCTCCGTCTTCCACCTGCTCATGGATACTTGCCAAAGCACAGGCGTGGAACTCTTGTGGCCCTTCTCCACGCGTCGCTTGGCTCGGGACTGGCTCCCCCATCTCGATCTCTGGATTTTGGGAATTCTTCTGGCCGGAATTCTTCTCCCCACACTCAGTGGGCTGGTCACCGAGGAAATCGGAGCCAAATCAAAAGGCCCGCGAGGCAAAGTGGGCGCGTCCCTGGCGCTTGCCACCATGATTCTCTATATCATCTTGCGCTTCGTTCTTCACGGCAACGCTTTGGCCGCCGTGGAATCGCGCACCTACCGTGGCGAATCGCCACGCAAGGCTGCCGCGTTTGCCGAGTCTGTCTCGCCCTTCCGCTGGCACGGCATCGTAGAAACCGAGAGCGCCCTTCATGACATTGAAATCGAAGTCGGCCTCGGCGCCGCATCCTTCGATCCCGCCGCCGCCGTCACATCCTACAAACCCGAGTCCTCGCCGGCCCTCGACGTAGCCCGCGACACCAGGGTTGCGCGTCACTTCCTCCAGGTCACGCGCTTCCCTAAAGCAACCGTCGAGAAAACTCCCGATGGTTTTCATATCATCCTGCGCGCTTTCCCTTACTCCCGCGACATCAGCTCCGGTTTACGCGTCCATGCTCTCATCAACACCGATTCTTCCGGCAAAATTCTCTCCCAAGAGCTCGCCTGGGACCCCGGCTCTCTACAGCTCCAGTAGCAATAGCGCTCCACCGAAAAATTTCCCTTGACCTTCTATGCATGCCGTCGCCAATACCCCGACGGGCTTGATGGAACTTGTTCGCTCGTACCGTTCCACCAGCTTCGGCCTTCCCTCGATCTAAGGCGGTCGGCTCCTGTATTAGTGGTTTCGTGGCTTGCACAGCGTTCACGGTTGTTACGGCCTGCATGCTCGCCAAGTCGCCACAGCAACCCTCTACATCAGAGGCTTCAGCAGCTTCGTTGCCTCCGCTGCTGCTCCGATTGCTACCTGGACGACCGCCTTTCTACGGCGCTTAGAATGAACTTACAAAAAACAAAGGGGGAAGGGGGGGGATCTTTTTGAATTCACGTCTCGCAACGACGCACGCCGCCTAAGTAGCAGTCGAGAAAGAACATAGCTGACGATCACCAGGGAGATGACGAAGGCCGTCACTTGCAGTTTGTGGTGGACCAGATAAGGCAACGCGTCTGCGCCATACCGTATCGCCAGGTACCCGATTCCGAAGTAGCGAAACAACCGCGCAAGCGTAATCGCCGATGTGTAACTGAACAGCGGCACTTCAAATACTCCGGCAGCAAGGACGAAAAACTTAAACGGCGTGGGCGGGGGTAGAAGCGCCGCAATCAACATTCCTACGAAACCGTTCTGTTCCACCCAGTGGCGAATGGCATGCGCGTGATCACCGGCCTTCTGATGGAAAAACGCTTCCCCGCCCTTTCGGGCAATGAAGTACAACACCACGCAACCCAGCACCGATCCGAGCGCCGCCATGAACGCGTACAGCGGCATCCGCGCCGGGTGCTGAATGGAAAGCTGGATCAACAGCAGATCATTAATGATCGGAAACGTGAGCACCGAAGAATCCAGAAAGGAAATAAGAAAGAGCCCCGGCGCCCCAAGCCCGCTCGCAAACGCCACGACTTTCTGCTTCCATCCACTTAGGCTCGACGGCACTCACCACTCCTCTCACCAATTTATTTTCTCACATCGCCGTGCGGCGCTTCCCTGGTCCGCCCCGAGCCCCCGCTTGGAACGAAGTCAGCGGTTGCTCAAACCACGCGGAAGATTGCAAACGAATCGAGCGGCAACTATTGTGCGAAGGCGGCACGATCGAAATGATTCATGAAGACCTGCATGAGGGCTGTGCGGTGCAGATTCGGAAGCTTAGGAATCTCGCCGATCACGCGGACGTGGCCGAACCGCTCGATAGTCTCGCGGTTCTCGCGGTTCTGATCGCCGATCAGCACCACGCCATGCACCGGCAATTCCGCAGCGTGAAGGGCGGCAAGTGTCAGCAGCGTGTGATTGACCGTACCCAGGGAGCTACGGGCCGCCACAATCACCGGCAATTTGAATTTCACCACCAGGTCGAGCATGAACTGTTTCTGGTTGACGGGCACCAGCACGCCGCCCGCGCCTTCGACAATCAACCAGTCGTTGATCAAGCTGGCGGGCATGTTGATCCGCCCGAGGTCGATTTCCACTCCCGCCCAGCGAGCCGCAAGGTCCGGAGAAACTGGCGGCACGAATTTGTACACCTCGTCGAGCGTTCGATCGGTGCCAATCCCGGCAAGCCGCATGACGGTCACGCGGTCCGAGCCCTCGAGGGTGCCGGTCTGGATCGGCTTCCAGTAAACCGCATCGAGTGCCGCGCAAAGCAGCGCTGAGAGTACGGTCTTGCCTACTCCGCTGTCTGTGCCGGTAATGAAGAAATGATGTCTCATGCGCGGCCCACCGTCGCTGACGCAGCCGCGCGGTCAGAAGCCTCGACTTTATTTCGATTCCCGTTGTGACGCAGGTCGCTCTTTGCGGCGGCACTTAGCGCCGCTTCTAACACTGGCTTGGTACCCATGGACCCCCATCTGGATAGCGCTAATCGTGCTCCAATGATTCTGGCATGTTACCATCGGTTGGCTAAAACGTGTCGCGGCGATATTCGAAGCGATACGGGGTTGCGCTTCCCTGCTCATACTTGATCATACGGTGCAGTTTGACCATCCATTAGTAAAATGCTATAAATCTGCGTTTTGTGTCCCGCTGTGCGCCCCATCTTCAGGGTGCTTCGCCGATGGTATTTGAGGTAGTCTCGGACCAGCGCTCGGTTGAAAAGTGTGCCGGAAACGACTGTCCCGGGAAGCACTTGCCCTGTGAAGGAATGCTCTACGGAGGATTGTGAATGCTTACCTGGCTGGCAAATGCCTGGTCTCTAGGCTACAAATTCATCAAGTTTGGAGCGGCCCCTGCCATGCTCACATTGCTTGGGGCCGCATCGGCTCTCGCTGATGAAGCCGGCGGCGAAGCTAATCTAAAGCTTCCCGACCTATCCCAAGTTACTTTTCTCGGCGTCGACGGCCACAAGCTTCTGCTCTTCGGAATTGTCATCTGCATCTTCGGCTTGGGCTTCGGATTGGCGATCTACTCGCGGCTAAAAAACCTGCCCGTGCACAAATCGATGCGCGAAATCTCCGAGCTGATCTACGAGACCTGCAAGACCTACCTGTTTACGCAGGGAAAGTTCTTGCTGATCTTGTGGGTTTTTATCGCCGTGGTGATCGTCATGTACTTCGGCTGGCTCGCTCCAGTGCATCCTACTGCGGTCACTCTGCCGATCATTCTGATCTTCAGTCTCGTGGGGATTGCTGGGAGTTACGGCGTCGCCTGGTTTGGCATCCGCGTGAACACCTTCGCGAATTCCCGCACCGCTTTTGCCAGCCTGCGCGGCAAGCCCTATCCGATTTACAGCACGCCACTCGAAGCCGGCATGAGCATCGGCATGATGCTAATCAGCGTCGAGCTGATGATGATGCTCTTCATCCTGCTGTTCGTTCCAGGCGATTACGCCGGCCCGTGCTTCATCGGCTTCGCCATCGGCGAATCGCTAGGCGCGGCGGCCCTGCGCATCGCTGGCGGCATCTTTACGAAGATTGCCGACATCGGCTCCGACCTCATGAAGATCGTCTTCAAAATCAAGGAAGACGACGCGCGCAACCCCGGCGTCATTGCGGACTGCACGGGCGATAACGCCGGCGACTCGGTGGGCCCTAGTGCCGATGGTTTTGAAACCTATGGCGTAACCGGGGTCGCATTGATCACCTTTATTCTGCTGGCGGTGAAAAATCCCACCGTGCAAGTTCAGTTGCTTGTGTGGATTTTCGTGATGCGCATCGTGATGCTCATCGCCAGCGCCGCCGCCTATTTCATCAACGGTTTCATCGCCAAGGCCAAGTACAGCAACGCCGACCAAATGAATTACGAAGCGCCGCTAACTTCTCTGGTATGGATCACCTCCATTGTTTCGATTGGCCTGACTTACGTCGTCTCGTCGGTGATCATCCCGAGCCTCGGTGGCGATACATCGCAGTGGTGGAAACTGGCGACGATCATCTCCTGCGGAACGCTCGCTGGCGCCATCATTCCTGAACTCGTAAAGGTTTTCACTTCCACCGAATCACGCCATGTAAAAGAAGTCGTCACTTCGGCGGAAGAAGGCGGCGCATCGCTCGGCATTCTCTCCGGCTTTGTGGCCGGCAACTTCTCGGCCTACTACATTGGTCTGGCAATGGTCCTGTTGATGTCCCTCGGTTACCTGATCAGCGACTTGGGACTCGACCATCAAATGCTCGCTCCGGCCGTTTTTGCATTCGGGTTGGTGGCCTTCGGCTTCCTCGGCATGGGCCCGGTGACCATCGCCGTCGACTCCTATGGTCCCGTCACCGACAACGCCCAATCCGTATATGAGCTTTCGCTGATCGAACAGGTCCCGAACATCAGGCAGGAACTCAAGAAGGACTACAGCATCGACGTCAACTTCGAGCGGGCCAAGGAAATGCTGGAAGCCAATGACGGTGCCGGCAACACCTTCAAGGCCACCGCAAAGCCGGTGCTCATCGGTACCGCCGTTGTTGGGGCGACCACGATGATCTTCTCGATCATCATGGCGCTCACCAAAGGTTTAAGCGAAAACGTCAATCATCTTTCGCTCCTCCATGCGCCTTTTGTTCTGGGCCTGGTCACCGGTGGCGCCATGATTTACTGGTTCACCGGCGCTTCCACGCAGGCCGTAACCACCGGTGCTTACCGTGCGGTAGAATTCATCAAGGCCAACATCAAGTTGGAAGGAGCCGCTTCCGCCAGCATCGCCGACAGCAAGAAGGTCGTCGAGATTTGCACCAAGTACGCACAGAAGGGCATGCTGAACATCTTCATCGCGGTGTTCTTCGCCACCCTGGCTTTCGCCTTCGTCGAACCTTTCTTCTTCATCGGATATCTGTTTTCCATCGCCATCTTCGGCTTGTACCAAGCCATCTTCATGGCCAATGCCGGCGGTGCCTGGGACAACGCTAAGAAGATTGTTGAAGTCGAACTCAAGCAGAAAGGCACGCCGCTCCACGACGCCACCGTCGTTGGAGATACCGTGGGAGATCCGTTTAAAGACACCTCTTCCGTCGCGCTCAATCCGATCATTAAATTCACCACACTCTTCGGCCTGCTCGCTGTCGAACTTGCCGTGCAATTGACTGCCGCCCAGGGCGGCGGACTGACACACATTCTGGCGGCGGCCTTCTTCGTCGTCTCCTTCTTCTTCGTCTACCGTTCCTTCTACGGCATGCGCATTCGCGAAGACGCCCGCTGAAACCAGTGCTCAGTTGTCAGTCAAAGAGAGCCGCTGGGGCGGCCATCAGCGGCCTCGTTTGTTCTTCAAACTTGACATTTGGTGTACAAAGGATTCGAGCTGCGTGGCCGGTCCCCGCACGTGATTGCTCATGGAACTGAAAATCAACAAGGTCCTGTACGAAGTAACCGACTCGGATGAGCTTCAAGTGCGCCTCGCGCAGATACGCCGGACCCAATTTTCGGAAGTGTGGATGCAGCACGCGGCGGACTGGCCAGCAATGGGTGCGCTAATCAATGGCGAAGCTGCGTGGCTCATGTACGTGCGCTATGAAGGCGATGCGGGGTTCTCCACTCGCAATGCCCAGTATGCGGGGCCGGAGAAGGCGGTCATTGAGTATTACCTGTCGAACGGCCAGCGCGACGAGTACCCGGCGGCCTGGAATATCACGACCGCCGAAGCATTTCGCGGTCTTGAATATTTTTTTGAAGAAGAAGGCATGGCACCCTGGCTGCAGTGGCATGAAGAGCGTCCGTAGATCGGTTCATTAGATTCCGGCTTGGCCTTGCGCGAGCGGGCGTGGAGATCGCCGGCAAGAAATCCTAAATCCCATCGTACACTTACGAACAGTGAAGTAGAATTCGCTCACTGTCGCATGGAGGTGTCGCTCATGAAGAAATGCTTTCTGATCATCCGAACCGTTTTGCTCCTCGTCACTACTTCTCATGTGTGCTATGCACAAATCCCGACGACATGGAAGATTCATGATCCCAATCGGCCGATGCCGCCGGTGATCGATCCGGCGACCCCCAGCACACAGGAATCGCCAGGACGCGCTCCGTCTGATGCGGTTGTGCTTTTTGATGGAAGAGATTTTTCCAAATGGGCCCACAAGGACGGTAGTCCGACGAAATGGAAAGTCGAAAATGGCTATATCGAAGTTGTGGCGAAGACCGGCAACATCTACACGCGCGAAGCCTTCGGTGATTGCCAGTTGCACGTCGAGTTCACAGAACCCACTCCGGCCAAAGGCGAGAGTCAGGAGCGTGGCAACAGTGGCATCTTTCTGATGGGTGTCTATGAGATTCAGGTCCTGGATTCGTACGAAAACAAAACGTATGCAGATGGCCAGGCGGCTGCGGTTTACGGCCAGTATCCGCCGCTGGTTAACGCCTCGCGCCCGCCGGGCCAATGGCAGACGTACGACATTGTTTTCCACAGGCCGCGCTTCGATAAGGATGGAAAGTTGCTGCGCCCCGCTCGCGTCACAGAATTTCACAACGGCGTCCTGGCACAGGACGGCGTCGAACTCACGGGCCCGACCGCTCATGGAGCGCGGCCGCCGTATTCAGCGCACGCTGAGAAGCTGCCACTAGCCTTGCAGGATCACGGCAATCCCGTGCGCTTTCGCAATATTTGGATTCGGGAACTGAGAACGCCGGACTGAACCGCGGGTCAGCTGGGCAGAAACCCCGGGGCTTGAAGACCTATTCTCATGTGTGTTTCTAGCGTAAATAATCGGCGACGGCGCGGGCGTAATCCGCAAAAGCAATCTCGGGATCTTCCAGATCGGGATGCCATACTTTTTCCCACTCGAAACAGTAGAAGCCCTTGTAATCAATGGAGCGCAAAGCTTCAATCTGCTCCTTGATCGGAACGTCTCCACGGCCGGTCAACACATACTTGCGATCACCTCCTTTGCCGACCGAGTCCTTCAGGTGCGTGTGCCGGATCCACGGCCCGAGCTGTCGCACGGTGAACTTCGGGTCCTCGTTTGACTCTGCAAACGTGTGGTGAGCGTCCCACAAGAGTCCGACCGACTTCGAATCGGCACGATGCAGGACGTCAGCGAGCGAGGCCGAAGCCGTAAAATCATCATGCGACTCGATGATCACGGTAACTTTGCGTGGATCCGCATAATCGCCCAATTCACGCAACCCGGCGGCTACGCGCGCCTTCAAATCGTCACTCGGAGAAACGGGATGCCCGGAGTTGGGGCTGGAACCAAACACGCGCACGTAGGGCGCGTTGAGCGAAGAAGCCAGGTCGATGAATCGCCGGGCGTCTGCCAAAGTTTTGGATCGCTTCTCAGGATCGGATTCGTGCAGACTGGCGGAGCTGCTGACGCAGGCGACGCGAAGGCCGCGAGAGAGAATTTCGCGCTTCGTCTGAGCGATGTGTTCCAATGCAAATGCCGAGTGAGAAGGCAAGTCAAGATTGCCTTGCAGCCCGCGGAATTCGATTGCCGTGAAACCGTGCTGCTCCGCGAAGTTCAGGATTTTCTGCATATCCCAGGCAGGGCAGCCCAGAGTCGAAAACGCAATCGGCAAGCGCGCCGCTTCGCCAGCGGGCGCAAATGCGGCAGCTATCACTGCGCCAGATAGCCTCTTTGTAAATTCTCGTCGCGTCGTTCTCATGGGCCACGCCTCCAGCAACTTTTGACGCAAGACTACCTTTGCGGCAGAAAAGTGTCAAAGACACAAATGAGGATGGCGGGTGAGAAAAGAATCTTTCAAGAATTGGTCCCGCTGTGGAGAACCTTCGTCTCTATCTTAAGTTTTTATCAGTCCAAGGAATTTGTTCGAGTGGTTGTCGAAGTGGGGAAAGACGGTGTTGAGTTCTTTCATGCCGATATGCCTGGTGAGAATTTCGCCGACTACGGAGCGGAAGTCCGTGGTGAGCGCGAGGTCGCGGCCTTCGTTGAGCTGGTGGTCGTTCAGGCCGGGCCATTTGCCGTAGACTTGTCCGCCCTTCACATCGCCGCCCATGAGGAACATGCAATTCGCGTGGCCGTGATCCGTACCGCGATTGCCGTTTTCCTTGGCGGTGCGTCCGAACTCACTCATCGTCACGAAGACGATATTCTCCATGCGGTCGCCCATATCTTGATGAAACGCAGCGAGGCCTTGGCCCAGGTCTTTCAACAAATTCGACAGTTGCCCCTGCACTCCACCTTCGTTGACGTGGTTGTCCCAGCCGCCGCAGTCCACGAAAAGAACTTCCACGCCGATGTCGGCTTTGAGCAGTTGCCCGATCTGCTGCAAACTTTGGCCGAGCCGGTTGGTGGGATACTGCGCGCCGTTTTCCGGCTGGTATTTGGCCGGGTCGGCTTTGCGCAGAAGATCGATGGCTTCAAACGTTTCCGTACCTGTGCCGTGCAACGCGCGATCCACGGTCTGCGAGTACATGGCTTCAAAGCCGCCTTCGACCATCTGGCCCGTTCCGGGCGCCTGCGCCATCACTTTGAACTGCTTCAGGTCCGGCAGCGCAATGGCCGGTGCGGCGCCGTGCAACATGCGTGGAAGATTCGGGCCCATCGCCACGGCGCGGAACGGCGAGGCGTTCTCCTCCGGAACGGTTTCCAGAGCGCGGTTCAGCCAGCCGTCTTCGGTCGACTTCAAGCCCGGCGTGCCTGATTCCATGAAGTCCTGCGCATCGAAGTGCGAGCGCGTCGGATCGGGCGAGCCAGCGGCGTGCACGACGGCGAGTTGATTCTTCTTAAAAAGCGGCTCAAGTGGTGCGAGGCTCGGATGCAAACCGAAAAACCCGTCAAGGTCGATCGCCGCATCCGCGCCGCCGCGCTGGGGCTGAGGAATGGCGATCGTCGGACGCATGCGATAGTAATTGGATTCGCCGAACGGCACTACGATATTCAAGCCGTCGGCCGCGCCGCGCTGAAACAGCACGACGAGCTGCTTCTTGTTCGGCATCGGAGTGGCCGCCACGGCACGTTGCAAAAACGCAGGCATGGCGCTCAGGCCGACCATGGCCACGCCGCCTTGCTTCAAGAAATACCGCCGCGAAAATTTCAAACTTCTGACGCCTTCGCAACATTTGTAGCTCATCGTGACCTCTCGTGCCCTAGCGCCTTTGAAATTCCGGGGCGCCCAGCACCAACCCTGCGACGACGCCCAGATCGACCTGCTTCGGCGGATCATCGAGCTTCGCCTGCAAGACTTGCGGGTTATCGAGTTGCTTCTCCAGCGTTTCAACCGTAGTCGGCCCCGCCTGCCCGCCGAGGAATACTATCACCGCGCGGTCGAGCGCAGTCTTCGGGTCTACCGAGGAATCCATGCCTAGCAGCGAAGTCACATCGGTCCGCGCTCCCCGCATTTTGTTTCCCGCAAGAGCCAGGGAATAGTTCAGCCGGTTCAACAACGCGCCGGTGTTTACCCACGCTTCGGCTTTGTCCGCATACCCGGTCGGCGGCTGGCATTGATACAGCGGCTCGCCGATTCGCCCCACCCACTGCACCAGCGGCATGGGCGTGTCCACATCCGTGCCCAGGGCGCGCACCGCGGAAACCACCAGTTCAAATGGTGTTTTGATTTTGGCGCGGTAGGATTCCCGCGACCAGAATTCCGGCGACCAGATCATGGTCTTCAGCACGGCGCGAATGTCGCCGTCACTCGATTGAAACGTCTCGGCCATGCGGCTGACCAGCGCCGACGGCGGATTGTCCGAAACAAAACGGCGCGCCAATTTCGTGGAAAGGAACTTGGCCGTGCTCGGGTGGTGCACAAGCAGGTCGATCACCTGCTCGCCATCCTTCATCCCGCCTGCATGAATCTTTTTCCCTAGCACGTATTTCGGGTGGGGGTCGTGCAGCCTATCGTCGAATTTGAAATCTGCGTACTGCCGCGGCTTATCTATCGTCCAGCCCGTAAAGCAACGCGCCACTTCGGTGACGTCTTTCTGCGTATAGCCGCCCTCAACGCCGAGCGTGTGTAACTCCATCAGTTCTCGACCGTAATTTTCATTGAGCCCTCGCTCGTTTTTCTTTGCCGTTTGCTGCGGATTCGCTGTCGGACGCGGGGGCCAGCCAAATCCTCCGCGACGCCTCTGCTGGCGCATGGTCCGCTCGGCCGCCTGCCGCTGCGCGGCTAGAGGATCTGCGCTCAGAAAATTATCCAGATAAAAAAGCATCGCCGGGCTTTTCGCAGTAGCGGTCACCAAATCCTTAAACCTTCCTAAGGCATGCGGTTGAATCACGTCGCGCTCATACGAAGTGAGGTAGTAGCGGTCTTCGCCTTTGCCCGCAAAAACGTTGAAGTGGTTGAACCAGAAATCGTTCATCACCTGCTGGAGTTGCCGCTGGCTGTAAATCGCGCGCGTCACCTTGGCCATGCTAAGTTCAGCCACGATACGCAGGGGCCTCTTGCTGTCGTCCGCAATCGCGCGCGGAACGTTGTTCGGGTCATGGCCGCCCAGAACGTCGCGCCTTCCCGCACCATTTGTCGCTGCGTTCCCCTGCGCTTGCTGTCTCATCGGTGCGGGCGCGTCGGGATTGTCAGGCGAAGCTGGCGGCGCAAAAACTGAAGTGGCCGCAGGAATATCTGAATTTGCCGGCCTCTCTGGCACGGTCTGCATATCTTTGTCGACAGCTGCGGCAGCTGCGTCGGAGTGGCGTTGTTCCTGCTGCGCTCGCACCTGAACCTGTTTCTCGGCTTGCTTCTCCGTTTGCTTGGGTTGCGGATATTCATGAATCAATTTCGCGGTGGACATCCAAAGCGTGGGATAGTCCTGGAGGCGCGCTTCCATCGCCTTGTCATCGATGGAATTGGGATTGAGTTGCTGCTCGATCCACTTGGCTAGGCCCATCTGCCGGACGCGCTCAACTTCGCCCGGACGAGGGCCGTAGGCGAGACGGTTCAGTGCATGAAGAATGGCTTCGTCGGGGCTGAGGTCCGTAATCGGCAACCCTTTGATCGAAGGATCCGATTTCGGTTTCTTGTCCTTCACCGCTGGGGAAATCGCGGCGGCCGGCAACTCGACAGTCAACGACAAGACGCAGGCAAAAGATAGGATGGCGGCAAGGAATGACCTTGGCGTCGCAGAAATCGCAGGGGTCCTTTGAAATAATGGTGAGGCGGGGCGCTCTGGCAGCCTCATAGCACTCTCCTGCCGGGCAGCACTTTGGGCGAATGACCGGTCACGAATAGAATAACCCTTGCGCGGCGAGGAAGTTGCGGAAGTCCAGACCCGTGTCGGATCCTTACCACTGTCGAAACTATGGGTAGGAAAGGACTTAGCGGCGTGGCTGTCGAGTGTGCAAGCGTCGCAACTACTTTGCGGTTTCGGCTTGCGCGCCGCAACAGCGGGAGCAAGACTCCCAAAATGCGCGCGGCAATTTTTCAGGGCCGTGGGAACCTCATCACTCGGTTATGTCAAAATCCACGTTGCGGTCCGGCGCATGATTTTTCGCGCTGTCGACGGCCTGCATCACCAAACGGTAGGAACCCGGTTTCAGGTCATCTACTTTCACTTTCATGCCGATGGGGATCACCGAATTTCCCTTTTGAATGAAATCATCGGCGCGTATCACTTCAGTGAAAAATACTTGCTTGTTGGTCGATCGCTCGAAAATGCGGTAGGCCATGCCCACCATCGGCGGGGGCGCCGAGGTCAGCAGTGGTTCATAAATCTCCGTGTACAGAACCACGTTGTCAGTGTGTTTAAAGCGATTGCTGCCGGAAGGAACGATCTGCGTGCCCTTCACCACGAGTGGGGTCCGGTCTTCCAGCAGAAGGGAATCCAAGCCGGTCGGAATATCATTCAGGCTCTGCGCGGAATTTGTCAGCGCCACACCGCTGAGGCTGAAGTGTTTTCCGTCATAGGGATCGATGGCAAGCGGTGAATCGATTTTTCCAAAGGCATCGCCACCCGCACTCAGAACTACGGACAGCCTGTAAGTGCCTGGTGTGGCGTCGAATTGATTTTCATAACGATACGGCAGCTTGGAGAACTCTTTCCATTCATCCTTCTCCAAGTCTAGGTTAACAGTATCGCTGAATCGCGCTCCAACCGTCCCATCTGCCCGGTAGGCGATGCCCAGCACGTTCAAGTTGGCGTGATACTTTCCCTTTTCCTTGTTGAATTGAAATGTATCCGATGGGATCTCCATCGCCAGGTTGACCCGCGCCGTCTCAGGAGCGGTGTAGAAATAGGGCGCTTGCAACACGCCATGAATCGAACCGGGTTGAGAGCCCATGGCGTGCGATTCGAGTTGCTTTTCCAGTGGCTTGCCTTCGAGCACGTTTGCGGTCCGGGTGTTGCAATATCCGCTGCGTGCACGCACGTTCATTCCACTGCGATTCAGCTTCACTTTCAGCGCATGGCAGCTTCCTTCCGGAGTGTCGCCAGGCACGTAACCCAGAATGTAGAACTCGTTTTGTTCTCGCCCGATGCGCTCGAGTCCACCCAGCAGATCGTTGGTGTTGAAAATCGTGAAACCGCCCGTTCCTTCCGCCAGCGCAGCCAGGATCTGCTGGTTGGTCGAAGCCGAAGGTGGGAATGGCGGCACGATCGTCCGCGGCTGGTTGAACGGCGAATTGTTGTAGTTAGAGACAGGATTGTAACCGCCACCGCGGGTGCCGCCTCCTGTGCCACCGGAACCGCCCTTCCCTCCACCACCGGTACCACCTGTGCCGCCGCTCCCGCCACGGCCACCACCTCCCGTGCCGCCTCCACCAGTACCGCCGCCGCCGCGGCCCCCGCCGCCGCCGCCCGCTCCACCACCGCCGCCTCCTCCACCAGGCCGCTGTGGGTCAGGCATGGCCATGGCCGGATAGGCCGCGAGCAGAATGCGTGGATGCAGTGAAGTCTTTCCCGCGGGAGTGCGGTTTGAAGCGGTATGAGTCTTCCCGGCCGACTTTTTCCTGCTAGCGCTCCCACCCGGAGCAGTCGCCACCAGACCGCGTGCATCCAGCGCGTAGACCGCCACATTGGACTTGTTGCAAGCATCAATGGTTGCCGTTAACTCCGATTGGTTTTCCTGCGTCAGGGGGAACCCTCCCGAAAACAGCACCACCATTTTTCGGCCCGGGACGGCGCGGAGATTTTTCGCCAGACTGCGCACCGCCAGCAGCATGCTGCGCGCCCCAAAATCCGCCGCGGCATTGCCGAGCGACGATAATCCTGTCGAAGCTACCGTGACCGGCACGTCCGGCGCGGGTGCGTTTGGATCAACCGACGAACTCTTCACTCCCGAGACCGCCGCGCGGAGCACATCCGCGTTCGCTGTGAAATTCTGCACGATCCGGAGCGAGCCCCCGAAATCGACGACGGCCATCAATCGATCAGGGCCGGCGTTCGCCGCGATGAACTTGGTAGCGGCGCTCCGCGCCTGGATCTGGTCCGGCGCTGCCATCGTTGAATTGTCGAAAAACAAAATCAGATACCGGCGTTGCCCGTTGACCTGGGTAGCCGCATCGGCACCGGTCGAAAAAGTGGAAACCGGCTGCTCCTTGTTATCTTCGAAAACCTTGAAATCATTCTGTGTCAAGTCGCGGACGTAGTTGCCCTTCTTGTCCGTCACCACCGAATCGACGAGCACCAACTTTGATTCTTTCTTGATCACGACGGCCGGCTGCTGCTCCCCAGGCGAGGCCGCTTGCGGTGTTGCCGGAGCGGGTTGCCCTTGGCCCCGCGAGGAAACAGGAGCAAAGTACATCGCTCCGGCTACCAACCACGCGGCCAATCGAATTGTTCGCCTTAAGCTTGTCAGCATATTCATGTTTCCCTCACCACAATCACTTAACTTCAATAAGGAATGACCACTGCCCCGTTGCGCGCAGCCATCTGCGCACCTACGGCGTCTCGCACGACCAGGCGCACGAGGTAGGTGCCCGGCTTCACGTCAAAACTGGTCTTCACCGTGAACCCCGATCGGCTCAATCGGCCGTAGGTCGTATCGAGCAAGTTCATTTCCACGACCTTTGATAGGCCGGTGACAAAATTTCCATTCTCGTCGAAAATCCCGGTGACGATCGTCAACTGATCGTTGTTGCGCCCCAGCAATTTCCGGAAGTGCATGCTTTTCACGTCAAAATGGGTCAAGACCGCGAGGCGCGCCTGGGCTTCATCTTTCTTGAAAAATTGCGTTTGCAGCTCTACCGGCAGGTCGCGGATTTCTTCTTGCGAAAACAAAGCTTCCTGCATTTCCTGTTTTGTCGCTTCGGCGGGGTCGGCGACCGTCTTTGGCGCGAAGTAACCGTGCCGCGCTTGAATTTCGAATTTTTGTTTGTTTGTGAGCGCGACCTTCAGCGCGTGAAACCGTCCGTCAATTTTCAGGTTCTGCGGCGAAAATCCGAGCAAATAGGAGAACGCCGGCGCCGCGCCCGCCTCCCGCATAGCTTCATCCACGTCGTTGCGACTGTGGAAGAACTTGCCGCCCGTTCCATCGGCCAACTGCGCCAAAACGTCCTCTTGCGCGAATTGCGCTGCCACGCGATAGGAGGTTTTGAAACCGGCGGTACGCATGGTGTCGTTCGGTGGATCGGCGATGTCCCCCATCACATCCGGGGCGTAGAGGCCGCGCGCATCAATTGTGTTAATCACAATGTTGGCGCGAGTCGCGCGATCGACCATTTCGGAAGCTTCCAACTGAAGGGTCGAGGTTATGAAGCCAGGTGAGACCAGGACGAGCACCCGCTGACCGGGCATGCTTGCGAGGCGTCTTACGACGTCTTCCAAATGTCTGTACGCATACTGCGTCTCGTTGTCTCCTTGCGCTACCGCGCGATTCGCCACGACTTGCGCCAGGTTTTGCGCCGCCGCCGTCATCCTGGTGTCCCCACTGAAAGCGCACTGGAGCGCCTCTTCAGTCGCGACGCCGAGCGCCTGTGGGTCAGACTTGTTCACGATCAGATCGGCCTGGTAATAACCCACATCAGGACAATCATGAAAACCGTGGCCTGTCAGGGAACGCGGCAAGATTCCAAGCAGCGCTTTCGCGAGTTTTTCGTGATCATCGGTGAACTCCTGCCTCAACTCTCCGGAGGTCGTGTTCAGCGAAACGCGATCGCTCGCTGCCAAAGCTTCAAAGAATCGTGTCGCCGAATCACGGACGAACGCAGCGTCGGCCATCGAGAGGTGCACGTCGTCGAACACCATGGAGACAAATCGCTGCGGCAGAACAACGGCTTTGCCGCCGGCTGCATCCCTACTGGACGAAGAACCCACCTCGACCGGGGACGCTACCGCCGAAGCCGTGCGTGTCTCGGGCGTCTCCACACTAAAAGAAGAGATGGTCTGCACTTTTCGGCTGTCGTAAAGCTGAAAGTCTTCCTTCTTGAGATTGGAGACGACCTTGCCTTGCGAGTCTCGAACCACCACACGTACCAGCACCAGGTTTACGCGCACCTTGAACGTGGCGGGCGTATCGTGACTGGAGATTTCCTCATTCTGGCCTGCTGCCTGTGCTTGCGGGGGTTTCACTGACGAATCTGCCTTAGCAGGTGCATCATGGAGGGGTGTCGGTGGTGCGGACGTTTGAGCGGAGAGTCGGTTGCCGGAAATCGTTAGGCAGAAAGCGAAAGCCGCCAAAATGATGCGGCGGAACCCGGGGAGTAGCAGTGAATGAAACATCCCTGCCCTTCAGAATCCCGCATCC
>Ga0209577_10001188_pt1 | contig 26024 bp, 26 predicted proteins | sample GraSoiAngelo_109_FD_185874 | JGI IMG/M metagenome (GOLD analysis project Ga0209577, IMG submission 185874) | Grasslands soil microbial communities from the Angelo Coastal Reserve, California, USA - 14_0903_12_20cm (SPAdes) (version 2) | ecosystem: Environmental > Terrestrial > Soil > Grasslands...
CGTAATCCTTCGGCCACGAGATGCCGGCCCAGCCGGCGTCGGCCAGCTTCTTTTCCCACGCGCGCGAGAACACGAGCCGATCCTCGAATGTCTTCGGCTCCTTGAAGCCGGGCTCGCCCCACCCGTCGGGCAGATTGTCCCGTATCCACGCGCTTATCTCGTGGCGGAACGCAGTCTCTTCGGGACTGAATGCCAGGTCCATCGTGGTCACGGATTCTATGCGGCACGGTGTAGCCTCGGCCTATCAGGTTGCATTGCGGGTTGCGACTCGGGCACGGGGGCAGACATGGATCGCGCCGAACGGATTCAGCTCGCGAGAGATATCTCCGACGCCTTCATCGAGCGACACGGCGAGGCCATCCTCGCGACCGGCATCCGGGGCTCGGTCGCGCGCCAAGAAGACGTCGAGCAGTCCAATCTCAACATGGTCGTCGTCACCTCGTCCCCGGAGGTCGCCGTTTCCCGCGCGCTACTGTTCGGACCGATCGCCGTCGAGCTCTACGTCGTCGACGACAAGGCCTACCTCGAGGACGCGAACATCGTGGGGCCGTGGTGGCCGGTGCGCGCGGATCAGTTCTCCCACCACCTCGCGCTGCACGACCCCAACGAGTTCTGGCGCTCGTTGCGCGTGGTGTACGAGGAAGCGATGACCGCGCAAGCGGACGACGAATTCCTTCGTGCGGAGACGGCGAACATCGCGCAAGCCGTGTCTTGGGCCTACAAAGCTCGAGCGGCCGCGGGGAACTCCGACGAGATGGCGCGGCTCGCGATCGCCGAAGGTGCGCTGCGGGCAGTCCTGGCGATGGGGTTGCGCGCGCGCTTCGTCTTCAAGAACGTCGGGCACGCGCTCCGCTTCGCGCCGCAGCTCCCGGGCGCGCCTGCCGGTTTCGGGCCTGCGATGCAACGAGCGCTGGCGAGCGGGATGGAGACCGAAGATGCGATCGGCGCGATCGAGGATGCGATCGAGGCGCTGCTCGAAGCTGCGGTCGCCAACAACGTGCCCGTGATTGCGGAAGGAGCAGCCGACTTCTTGTGATCCTCGACGGGCACGCTCACGTAGAGCCGGAGCTCGGCGTCGATGGCCTCGTCGCGGCGATGGACGCGGCCGGGGTCGCGCAGGCCGTCCTGATCGGGGCCGCGCAAGAGCCGATCGGCAAGATCAACCCGCTCGGGCCGCCGATCCTCCACGCGTGCATGCGAGTTCCACGGCTCAGGATGCCCATCTACCGGATCGCGCGCAGCACGATGCATCAGCACCGGCGCCCGGATAACGCAGTCGTCTTCCAAGCCGCGCGCGAGCACCCCGGCCGGTTCCTGCCGTACGCGTTCGTCAACCCGCTGCTCGGGCAAGACGCGCACGACGAGCTGGATCGCTGCATAGAGCGCGGCGCGCGCGGGCTGAAGCTGCACCTCTGGTTTCATCGGTACCGCTTGCCCGATGCGCTTCCGGTCTTGGAGCGCGCGGCGTCCGCGGGTCTGCCCGTCTTGGCGCACCTCGGCTTCGGTCCGCCCGAAGATGTCGAGATGGTGGTCGAAAGAGTGCCGTCGCTGAAGCTGATCCTGGCACACGCCGGCATCCCCCACTTCGAGCGGCTGTGGCGGCTGCCGCGCGTGCTGTTCGACGTTGCGGCGCCCCAGCTGGTGTCGCGAGGGACGATCAAGCGCATGGTTGCCGCCGTTGGGCCCTCGCGCGTCGTGTTCGGCTCCGACGCGCCGGTCGGGATCCGCGCGCGCGGTGGTGGCTACCGGTACAACCCGCCGCCGCTGCCGTCGCGGTGCTTCGGCGACACGCTGGCGTCCGTGCTCGACTAGCCGGGCGCGCTTAGCCGGCGAGGAACTCGATCGCGGTCGCTTCCCAAAGCTCGGTCGAAAGGCGGAGCGATTCCTGGTCGACGCGTTCGTTGTCGCCGTGGAACATCTGCGCGAACTCGTTGAACGGGATGCGCTCACTGAGCAGCCCGTACCCGTACGACACGGCGCCGATGTTGCGCATGAAGCGGGCATCGGTCGCGCCGACGATGAGGAACGGGACCGTGTCGGAGTCGGGCACGAGCGCGCGCGTCACCTTGCGGAGCGTGTCCCACAACGGCGTGTCCATCTTGCTCGCGTTGGAGGGCGAGTCGCTGTCCGCGACGATAGTCACTTTGTCGGAAAGGTCGCCGAGCGCCTCTTTGAGCTGCGCGCGCACGTCGTCGCCCGAGTAGCCGGGCAGCGTACGGATGTCGACCTGAAGGTCGACGGTGTCGGGGATGACGTTCGTCTTCACGCCGCCGTGCATGATCGTCGGGGCGAACGTGGTGTGCGTGCACGCGCTGAGCATGCGCGCGAGACCGATCGGCAAGTTCTCGCTCAGCTGTTGGAACGCCTCGGGGTCGAGCAGCGCCTTCGCCATGTCCTCCGGGAACTGCATGCGCTCGACGAACGCGCGCCACACGTCGTGGATCTCGGTCTTCGGCTGGAACTCCGCGATGCGCCTGACAACTTCGGCGGCGGTGACAAGTGCGTTGTCGGTGCGAAGCGGCATGCTCGCGTGGCCGGGGGTTCCGTGCACGCGGATCGTGCACCAGTACGTCCCTTTCTCTCCCACCATGACCGGCAGCTTCGGTCCGCCGGCCGCCGGGATCGGGAACCGCATCCCGCCGAACTCGGTGATGCAGTAGTCCGCGCGCACCGCGTCGGGCTCGTTCTCGGTCATCCACTGGGCGCCGTGCTTACCGAGGGCTTCTTCGTCCGCCGCTGCGAAGAACACGAGGTCGCCTCGCGGCTTGAAGCCTTGCTTCGCGAGGTGCTTGAAGGCAACCGCCATCGACGATGTGGTGTTGAGCATGTCGACCGCGCCGCGCCCCCAGACCACGCCGTCGACGAGCTCGCCGCCGAAGGGATCCCGCTCCCATCCGTCCGGATTCACCGGCACCACGTCGATGTGGCCCATCAGGCACAGACTCGGCGCGCGCGGGTCGCTGCCCTCGATGCGCGAGACCATACTGACGCGTCCGGGAAGTGGCTCGTACCGTTGGATGTCGAGGCCGGCTCCCTCGAGGTATGTCGTCAACAGATCGACGTTGCGGACTTCTTCACCGGATTCAGGGGTGCCCTGGTTCACGCACCGATTACGGATGAGGTTCTGGAGCAGCTCGGTGACTTCGCCGGTGGGGTCCGTCATGCCGCGAGCCTACTGCGCGCGCCGCGTTGGGTCTTGCGCGGCCACGCCGTTTGGGCGCGCGTGCGCGCGCCTCAAGGGCGGTTTGGTCGAGTGGTTCTACTCGCGCGGTGAGGGTCGCGCGCGCGGCGTGCTCGAGTAGGTCCGGCCTGGGCGGCTGAACTCGATGGTGCCGTCGTCCCGTAGTTCTATCCGCCATCGGAAGCGGTGGACCAGGCGGTGACACCGCCGGCACAACAGCAGCAAGTTGTCGATCACGGTGGGGCCCTGGTTGATGCGCGCGCGGATGTGGTGGGCGTCGCACCAGGAGACCGGCGCGCGGCAGCCGGGGAACCGGCAGCCGCCGTCGCGCGCGGCAAGAGCGGTTCGGAGCTTGGAGGTGATGGGCGAGGTCGCGTTGCCCACGGCCACCGGGCGCTCGCCGTCGAAGACCACCGGGACGATCGCTGCGTCGCATAGGAGGGTTTCGGTCGCAAGCGGCGTTACCCGAGCAGGACGGCCGGCCAGCGACCACAGGATGCGCGCGCTTTCGGTCCGGGCATCCCGGGCGAACGCATCCACGTCGATCGTGGCAAGCACCCGTGGCCGGGGCCGGCCGGTGGTGCCACCGTCGAGGAAGGCCTCGCTGATCGAGACAAGAGCGTCCAGGCGCTGCTGGGGGCGCGACGGGGAATCCTCAGCATCGGGGTCGACCGGCCGGTCGGCCGCAGCGTCCAAGGCTTCCAGGATCGTGGCGGTGGACTCGGCGTCGGCTTCCCCGTAGAAGGTGGCGCTGCCGTCCAGACGCCCCTGCACCGTCAGGAAGCGCCGTTCGATCGCGCGGTCCTCGCGCGCGACGGAAAGATCCGCCCGGATCCGGACCACCTCATCGTCCACCGTCGCGAGCAACCGGTCCGGGTCACCGCCGCGGCCGGCGTGCTCGTAGACGAGCGTATCGATCACGCCACGATGAGCCGCCGAGACGAAGCGAACGCTGGAGACGATCGCGCGCACCTGGCCCCATGAAAGCTTGCCCAGATCGAACGCCGCTTTGGTAAACGGCATCGCGCGCAACGCCGCGGCGGCATTGGCCAGGACGCGCGCGTCGGTGCCCGTGCATCCTGCTTCGAGCGTCAGGAAGAGCTCGGAAGATACGCCGGTCTCTGCCTCGATGTCCGTGCGACCCAGCAGATCGATCGCCCGTGCGATCGCAGCATCGGCGTCGCGCAACGCCGATGCGATCGCGCGCGTGGAGGTTGTGTCTTGCTTGACGAACATGAAGCGAATCTAACACGTGCGTGTGACAAGAAAAGTCCGGGAGAAACGGGAAATTGCGAAGTGCACACGCACGGGAACTGCGGACAACGAGCGCGCACAACGCCGCGCCAACCACCCAAGCTAAGCCGGCCGGAACACCGGCAGAAAGATGGAGCCTTCGTCGCGCGCCTCTTCCCTGAACGCCACGCGCACCTTCATCCCGCATCGCACATCCTCGGGCGCGCACCCTTCGATGTTGGACGTCAGCCGCACACCTTCATCGAGCTCGACGATGGCCACGACGTACGGCAGCCGCTCCTTGAACGGTGGCAAGTCGTTCTGACGCACGATCGTGAACGTGTAGACGACACCGGACCCCGACGCCTCCTTCCACGACGTCGAAGACGACCAACACCGAGGGCAATGCGAACGTGGATAGAAGAAATCCCGCCCGCACCCGTCGCAGTGCTTGATCAACAATCGTCCCGACGCCGTAGCCTCCCAGTAGGGCGCGGTTTCGAGGTCGGCCACGGGCAGGTGCCATGTCGCGGTTCGCGGAAGTTGCGGCATCAGTCGACCCCCAGCACCAACGTGCCCGTCGATGAGAACCAACCACCGGTTCCGTTGACGGCAGCCACCGATGCACCCGAGACCTGGCGACCAGAGGCCTCGCCCCGCAGTTGCCGAACCGCCTCGATGATCAGGAACAGCCCGCGCATCCCGGGGTGGTTCGACGACAGGCCCCCGCCGTCGGTGTTCGTCGGCAGCGCGCCGTCCAGCCGCAGTCGGCCGCCTTCGACGAACGCGCCGCCTTCGCCCTTTGCGCAGAACCCCAGCGCCTCCAACGTCAACAGCACCGTGATCGTGAACGAGTCGTAGACCTGCAGCACGTCGATGTCGTCCGGCTTCACGCCGGCCATGCCGAACGCGCGCTCGGCGCTCCGGCGCGCGGGCGACTCCGTGAAGTCCTCCCACTCGCTCATCGTGTGATGGCTCGTCGCCTCCCCGGCGCCCAAGATCCAGACCGGCTTCTTCGGCAGGTCGGGGACGCGGTCCGCAGCAACAAGCACCACTGCGCCGCCGCCGTCGGAACGGATGCAGCAATCGAGCATGTGCAGGGGCGAGCAGATCTCGCGTGACGCCAAGACGTCCGAAACGGTGATCGGATCGCGGTACATCGCCAGCGGGTTGTGCGACGCATTGAATCGGGTCTGCACGGCGATCTCGGCAAGCTGCTCGGACGTGGTTCCGAATTCATACATGTGCCGGGTCGCCGCCATCGCGTGCCGCCCGATCACGGTGTGCCCGTAGGCCGACTCGAACTGCGCGGGGCCGCGCGCGTCGATCGCAACGTTGGCCGAGCGGATGCGGCGCTTCACGTCCGAGCGCGAGGTCGTCGCGTAGTCGAGCAGCGCGACGTCGCACAGACCGGACTCGATCGCTCCGACGGCGTGGTGGACGAAGAACTCCCACGACGAGCCGCCGACCTGCGTCCCATCTGCGTAGCCCGGCCTGATCCCCAGGTACTCGCCGAGGATCAGCGGATGCATGATGTCGGCGCCGCAGCTGAACAAGCCGTCGACGTCGGATGGCTGCAATCCCGCGTCGGCCAGCGCCAACGCGGCGGCTTCCTGGTGTAGCTGCAACGCGGTCGCGTCGGGGACCTCGCCGAAACGAGACTCGGCGACGCCTGCGATAACGACCTTCCTTCGCGGCACGGCCTGGAAGGCTACGGGTGCCCTGAGATTTGTTCAACGTTGAACGGATTCACGAAACTGCCGTCGTGGCCGGGCACGGATCGAAGCTGCTGCGCATGCGCGACGTCTGCGCGCGCACCGGCTTGGCGCGCTCGACGATCCATCACTACATCCGCGAGGGCGTGCTCCCGAAGCCCCCGAAGACCGGCCGGAACACGGCCTGGTACGACGAGGACTTCGTCCGCCGCGCGCAGCTCGTGAAGACGCTGCAAGAGAAGACGCACATGCCCCTCGCGTCGATCCGCGACACGCTGAACGGCATGCCGAACGCGGCCGTCGACACGATCGACCCGGAACGCTTCACCGGCGTCACGCGCGCGATCGCCGACGGCCTGCGGCTCGCCAGCGAACGAGAGCTGAGCCGTGCGGAGCTGATCGAACGGTCCGGTCTGAAGCCGGCGATGCTCGACGGCCTTGCGGCCGGTGGGTTGATCGAACCGATCGAGCGTGCCGGTCGCGTCGTGTACTCGCCGCTCGACGCGCGCATCGTGCTTGCGTTCGTCCGCATCCTCGAAGCCGGCGCGACGCCGGAGCGCGGGTTCGTCGGTAGTCCCGACATCGTCGAGGCGTACCGAACGCACCTCACCGAGCTGGCGCGCGTCGAGGCGCGCGAGATGGTCCGGATGATGCGGCCCCTGACAGAGATCGACCTCGACGAGTTCCTCGCCAAGGTCGCCGACCCCCTCGGCGAGATGATCGCGGCGATGCATCGGAAGGCGCTCGTCCAAGCCGTCGGCGATGTGACGGCCAACGGCGACGGGCACGACTGAGTACCCTGGCGGCCGTGGATCGCAAGGCGGGGCTTTCCAGCGACAGCGAAGCGCTCGACGACGACGCGCGTCGCGCTCACCAAACCGAGTTACTGCGCAAGACCGTCGAAGTCTGCTGGGAGTCGTCGGACTTCTATCGCGGCAAGCTCGAGCAGGCCGGCCTGAAGCCGGACGACATCCGCGACATCGACGACCTCACGCGCATCCCGGTCACGATGAAGAAAGAGGCGATGACTGCACGCGCGGGCCTCGGCACGTTCCCCTTGCACGAAGCGAAGCGCATCTTCGTCTCGCCCGGCCCCCACTTCTACGCGGCGCAGCGGCGCGACGACCCGCCGCCGGTGCGCGGGCAGACGCCGCTCGCATACGCGTTCCATGCGATGGGCTTCCGCGAGAACGACATCGTCCTCAACACGTTCAGCTACCACCTCACGCCCGGCGGCTTCGGTTTGGAGGATCAGCTGATCGCGATGGGCTGTGCCGTCGTGCCGGCCGGCCCCCAGAACACCGAGGTCCAAGTCGAGATCCTGGCGAAGCTCCCCGTGACGGGGTACGTGGGCACGCCGACGTTCTTGAAGCTGCTGTGCGACAAAGCCGTCGAGACCGGGGTCGATCCCGCGAGGGACTGGTCGCTCGAAGTCGCGTTCGTCACGGCAGAAAAATTGCCCGAGCAGCTTCGCGCAGAGCTTCAGGAACGCACCGGCGCGATGGTGCGCCAGATCTACGGCTCCGCCGACGGCTTGTACCCCGCGTACGAGTGCTGGGCGGCAATGGGTATGCACCTGCATCCCGATCAGGTCATCGAGGTGCTCGACCCCGAGACGCGCGCGCCGGTCCCGGCGGGCGAACCGGGCGAAGTCGTCGCCACGGTGCCCAACCCGAACCGGCCGCTGCTCCGGTTCGCGAATGCGGACCTCGTCGTGCTGCGCGACGACCCGTGTCCATGCGGACGAACCGGCTCGCGGATCGCGCGCGTCGCGGGCCGCGCCGACGAGTCGACGAAGGTCCGCGGGATGTTCGTGTATCCCGATCAGATCGCGGAGGTCATGGCCCGCCACCCCGAGGTGCAGCGATGGCAAGCGGTCGTCGAGAAGAACGCGCAGGGCACGGACGACTTCCGCGTCGCGGTTGAACTGGGGTCGGAGGCTGCAGGGCTGCTCGACAAGATCACCCAAGAGCTGCGCGATCACGTGCGCCTGCGTGCGGACGTCGACGCCGTCGCGCCGGGAACGATCGCCGAAGGCGCGAAGCGGCTCGACGATCGCCGGAGCTACGAGTGAATTTCTCCTTCACGCCCGAGCAGGACACCGTCCGCGCAGAGGCGCGCCGGTTCTTCGGGGAGCGCGTCGACGTGCGTGCGCAGATCGCGATGCCCGGCGCGCACGATCCCGCCCTCTGGAAGGAGATGGCGTCGCTTGGGCTGCTCGGCGTGGCCATCCCGGAAGCGCTCGGCGGCCAAGGCTCGAGCATGGTCGAGACGTGCATCGTGCTCGAGGAGGCGGGGCGCGCACTGCTGCCGGGGCCGTTCCTTCCGCACTCGATCGCCGCGATGGCGCTCGCGCGCGCAGGCGGTGATCGGGAGCTTGCCCAGGCGTTAGCGTCCGGCGAGATAGTCGCGTCCGCAACCGAGGATCTGAATCAGGTGCCGTGCGGTGCGGTTGCCGACGTCGTCACGATCCTGCGGTTCCAGCAGCCGGGCATCGTCCGGTCCTTCGATGCGGAGGAGATCGAGTCGGCGGATCTCACGAGACCGCTCGCGCACATCTCGCCGACCGCGGCCGAGGAGCAGCTCGAGCCGGTGCCGTTGCGGGCGGTCGCGTGCGTGGCCGTCGCGGCCGAGTCGGTCGGCACCGCCGAGGCCGCACTCGGATCGGCGACCGAGTACGCGAAGGACCGTCAGCAGTTCGGGCGCGCGATCGGCAGCTTCCAAGCGATCAAGCACAAAGCCGCCGACATGCTGCGCGCCGTGGAAGCCGCGCGGCTCGCCGTGTACTTCGCAGCCTCGGCGATCGACGGGAGCGACGGCAACGCGCACGTTGCCGCGGCAACCGCGAAGGTCGCGGCCAACGACGCGCTCATGCGTTGCGCGGCGGAGAACATCCAGATCCACGGGGGCATCGGCGTGACCTGGGAGCACGACGCGCACCTTTACTATCGGCGCGCGCTGGCATCCTCGGTGATGTTCGGCGACTCAGCCGGTGGACGGGATCTGGTTGCGCGCGCGCTGTTCGCGGGGCTGGACGCATGAGCGACCGGCCGCTCCCCCTCCCCGACCCCGAAACGGCGTTCTTCTGGGAGGCGACCGCGCGCAGGCAGCTCGAGATCTTGCGGTGCCAGACCTGCAAGACGTGGGTCCACTACCCAAAGCCGTCGTGCTGGAACTGCAGCAGCGGCGATCTGAAGCCGGAACAGGTGAGCGGCCGAGGGACCGTGTACTCGTACACCGTGACGCATCAAGACGTACCCGGGTACACGGCGCCGTTCGCCGTCGTGATCGTGGAGCTGGAAGAGCAGGCCGGCCTGCGCATGGTGTCCAACGTCGTCGACGTGCCGCCGGAAGACGTTCGCATCGGGATGCCGGTCGAAGTGACGTTTCAACCGGTAGCCGAAGACGTGTGGCTGCCCCTCTTCAAGAAGCGATGATGCGCGACGTCGCGATCTGCGGGACCGGCTACTCGGCCATCGGGCGCGCGCTCGACACGACCGTGGGCGCGCTGACGCTAGACGCGTGCAAGGCGGCTCTCAACGAAGCCGGACTGACCCCGAAAGACGTCGATGGCATGGCGACGTATCCGGCTGCGGGCGACTCGGTGCCGTGCTTCTACGTCGTCGAGAGCTTGGGCATCCCGCGTCTCGATTGGTTCGAAGATCTCTTCGGGTGGATGCCCGCCGGGATCACGCCGGTGATCGCTGCGGCGCACGCGGTCGCGCGTGGCGCGTGCGACGTTGCGATCACGTTCCGCTCCGTGAAGCGCAACCGCGAGCGGCCTCCGGGGATCGGCTACGGATTCCGCGTTCCCGGCGACATGCAGTTCCGCGCGCCGTTCGGCGATCCGATGACGAGCCAGTGGCTCGCCATGTGGGCGCGCCGCCACATGCACACGTACGGGACGACCGAAGAGCAGCTCGGTTCGATCGCCGTAACGTTCCGCCACCACGCGACGATGAATCCCGACGCGCCGTTGCGCGTTCCGATCACGCTGGACGACTACTTCGCGAGCCGCATCGTGACGACGCCGTTCCGGCTGCTCGACTGCGACTTCCCCGTCGACGGCGCCGGCGCGGTCGTGATCACGACGCTCGAGCGCGCGCGCGACCTGAAGACGAAACCGGTGAAGGTGCTCGCTGGCGAGTTCGCGACCGGTCCGCGCCCGGATTGGGATCAATGGGAAGACTTAACGTTTATGGCGTCTAAGTATTGCGCCGAGAACCTGTGGCGCCGCAGCGGCTTGAAGCCCGACGATCTCGACCTCGCCGAGCTGTACGACGGATTCTCGTGGCTCGCGCTCTGCTGGCTCGAAGACCTCGGCATCTGTCCGAAAGGCGAGGGAGGTCCCTTTATCGCGGACGGAAACGTCGCGATCGGAGGGACGATCCCGGCCAATACACACGGCGGCAGCCTCTCCGGAGGGCGGCTGCACGCGATCAGCCACGTCATCGAGTGCGCGCGCCAGCTCCGCGGCGAGTGCGGCGATCGCCAAGTGAAGGACGCGCGCCTGGGTGTGGTGACCGCCGGCGGCGGGTTGATGGCAGGTGCGCTGCTGCTCGAGGGCAACGTTTGAGGGGAAACGACACCTGGCAGGACTCCATTGGCCGGTGTTGAATCTTGGGGAGAAGGAGTCCCGGGTGAAACCAACCGCCAAGATCGCAGCATCCACGTCCGTCATCGCACTCGTGCTGGTGGCGTGCGGCTCACGCGTCGTGCCGCTGAGCCAGGGTCAGCTCTTGCCCGGACAGACCGTCGTGCCAACGGTGGGCCCGTCGGGATCACTCGGTCCGAGCACGGGACCCAGCGTCGGCGGCCCCGCTGCGGGTCCGACCGCCGCGGCGACGGTGGCGCCGGGCATCGTGAACGCCGCGTGCAAAGCGAAGTCCTCGCCCGCTCCCGGCGTCACTGCGACGACGATCAAGCTCGGCCTTGTCGCCGCACTCACCGGTCCGCTCCCCGGGCAGTTCGACAGCGCCGTCGAAGCGTCGGACTCGTTCTTCGACGCGGTCAACGACGCCGGCGGGATCTGCGGCCGCAAGGTTCAGCTGCTCATCCGTGATGACAATGGCAACGGTCAGACGGATAAAGAGGTCGCAACGAAGCTCGTCACCGAGGACCACATCTTCGCATTCGTGGGCAGCGTCTCGGCGCCGGACGACAGCGGCATCGCGCAGGTGTCGAAGCAGTACAAGGTTCCGGACATCGGGTTCCCGCTGTCGTGGGCGCGCGCGGAGAATCCTTACGCGTACGGCGCTCCCGGTCAGCTGCAGCGCACGACGATCGGCCTCAACGCGAACGGCTCCGGCTACTTGGACAAGCTCCACAACATCAAGCAGATCGCGATCTTCTGGCTGAAGGAGAGCGAGGTCTCGATCCTCGAGGCGTACGGCTTCGAGTCCGCGATCGAGCAGCAGACCAACGGCGCGATGAAGATCTGTCACGAGCAGCCCTCGGGCGTGCTCGACAGCAACTACACCAACTACGTCGTGGCGATGAAAGGCGACTGCGACCCGAGGAACGGGAACATCGCCGTCTACACAACGATGGAGAACAACTCGAACATCAAGCTCGCGAAGGCGATGCGAGACCAAGGGTTCCAGCCCACCGTCTTCGCGCCGACGTTCAGCTCCTACCTGCCGTCGTTCATCACCGACGCGGGCGGATCGACCGAGGGCGCATACATCCCGATGCCGCAGGTTCCGCTCGAGCGGCTGACCGACACGCCCCAGAGCCAGTGGACTCCCGGGACGTTCGAGCTCCAGCGGTACATAAACGCGCTGAACCGCTACCACCCCAACCATCATCCGCCTGGGAGCTTCGGCGCTCCGGGATGGGGCGAAGCGGGCCTGTTCGCGACGGCGGCGGCGAAGTGCGGCGACGCCTTGACCCGCGCGTGCCTCTTCAACCAGCTGGACACGATGGGGCAGTACTCCGCCAACGGGTTCATCGTGCCGACGAAGCCGTCGGATCACCACATCTACACGGCAGACTTGATCGTCCAGGTGCGCAACGGCAAGTTCGTCGAGCTCCAGCCCAACAACAGGTCGGGTCCGCCCGGTGGCCCCGACTTCTGGGACAAGAGCGTCCTCGTCGATTGGCAGAAATACATGTGCGCGCACCAGAACCAATTCCCGAACATGTCGGCCAAGAAGGCGCTTCTTACCGAATGCTGAGAAACGGACACATGGGGCAACGTGACGGCAGCACGCAGGGCTCGTTGCAGTAGGGAGAGGACGATGAGGAAGAAGGTGGCTGGAGCAGCAGCCGCGCTCGGCGCGGTCTGTTTGATCCTTGCCCCTATGACGGTTGCGCGCGCAGCCGACACGCCCCTTCCCATCTACCAGGCGACGGGGATCTCCCAAGGCGTGCTCACGACGCTGACCCTGAGGCCGAGCATCTTCGACCCGCTGATGGAGATGGGAACGAGCTACACGAGGACGAACATCACGTCGGAAGGCAGTGGGCTTTCGCATGCGCTGGCCGCGCAGGTGTACCCCGGATCGCTGCTCGTCGGGTTCGCCGGCTGCGGCGGCAGCGGCATCCCGGGGATCGGCAGCACGATCACCAAGGGGTGGGTGCAAGCGAACTACCCGGCCGGCGGCGGCTGCCAGACCAACGCGCACACCACGCTCGTCGGCCTGCCGTCGAGCCCGCTCACACAGATCGCGTCGATCACAGGCGGCGACCTCCGAGCAAAGGCACTCGAAGGCGTGGGCGGCGCGTCCATCGAGACGACGCGGTTCGTCGTCTCGGGCGGGGCGGCGGCCGAAGTGCTGTCGGTCGGCAGCATGACGACGAGCAGCAACGCAACCGCACTCGGTAAGTCCGTTCAGAACGTCGTGACGTCCACGCTCAAGGACATCAGCTTGCTCGGCGGGATCCTCAAGATCGGGACCCTCACCTCGACCTCGGCCGCATCATCCGACGGCACGACCGGCGTTGCGCAGGGAACGCTCACGTTCGCGAACGCGACCATGCAGGCGAACGGAACGCGCCATGAGATCTCGATCGACAACAAAGGGATCCACTCGGACGACCCGCAGCTATCGCGCGATCAGAACCTCGCCTTGAGCGAACAGATCAACGATCTGCTCGCGCAAGCCGGCATCACACTGGCTGCCGCGACGCCGGCGAACATCATCGACGGCGCCAGCGGCGAGTCGTCGGTCGGCGGCCTCACGATCGCGCTCGATGCGACCGTGCCGTCGGTATCGGTGCCCCAAGAGATCGCGCCGGTGCTGGCCAAGATCGTGAACAGCATCCCAACGCAGTGCTTGAGCGACTTCGGTATCCCGGCGCCGATCTGCTTCGGCCCGGGCATCCTGCCGGGGATCGGCAGCGAAGCGCGCGTAACGTTCACGCTCGGCTCGACGGACGCATTCGCCGTCGGCGGCCTCGGCCTTTCGCTCACAACGCCGAGCGGCTGCTCGACGTGCACCCCCAGCACCGGCCCGATCACCGCGCCGAGCATCGCGCCCATCGGCGGCCCGATACCTCCGCAGCCGCTCACTTCCCCGCCGGCCGTGGCCGGCACCCAGCAGCTGCGCCTCTTCGGCCTCGTCGCGCGCCTGCCCGCCGTCGCGTTGCTGTGGGGCGGGCTGGGCTTACTCGTAATTGCCTTGGGCTTCGCCTACGGACCATCCTTACGCCATGCCAGAACCCGCTGAGGACGTCCAAGCGGACGACGCGGTAGCCGACGAGTCGGTCGAGCAGCCTTCGCCCCCGGCCGCCCCCGAGAAGCCCAAGCGCGCGCGCAGGCGCATCGACTGGCGCGCGTTTCTGCGCGAGAACGCGCGTTTGCTCATCACGTTCGCGTTGCTGGCTGCCGGCGTCGTGTTCGTGATCCTCGGCTGGTACGGCGCCGCGCACACGAACATCCTCACCGAGCAGATCCCGTACTTGATCTCCGGAGGGCTGCTCGGGCTTGGATTGATCATCGTCGCCGGCGTCATGGCAGCCGGAGCCGCGCAGGAGCGCTCGAACGAAGAGTTCCGTCGCGAGATCGCGCAGGCCCTCGCCGCGATTGGCTCGGGCACGCCGGATCGCGGCGTGCGCTCGGACACGTTCTCGATGAACGGGCACCACGTGTACGTCGTGCCCGGCGGGCGCAGCTACCACGTGGCGGGGTGCCCGATCCTCGAAGGGAAGGAAGGCGTCAAGGAGCTCGAGCCGGCGCAGGCCGCATCCTCTGGGTACGCGGCCTGCAAGCTCTGCGGCGGCGACTAGCTCCGGGCGCGCGCGATGCAGATCTTCATCCGCACGCTCATTCTTGGGATCGTTTCCGGAAGCGTTTACGCGCTCGCGTCGACCGGGCTCGTTCTGACCTACAAGACGTCGGGCGTTCTGAACTTCGGGTACGGCGCGCTGGCGCTCTTCACGACGTACATCCATTGGACGCTTGCCGTGAATGCGGGGCTCCCGGTGTGGTTATCGGCGTTGATCGTGGTCTTCATCGTCGCCCCCATCCTCGGCGTCATCCTCGACACGCAGCTGTTCAGGCCACTCGAAGGTCAGCCGCAGATCATCTCCGTCATCGCGACCGTGGGCTTGTTCGTGCTGTTCCGTGGGATTGCGCAGTTGATCTGGAAGGGCGCAACGGAAAGCGTGCCGTCGCTGTTCCCAGCGGGAGTCGCCTTCCACCTCCCGGGCGGCGCTGCTGTCGCGAAAGATGACCTAGGGGTATTGATCGTCGCCGTCGTCGCGGCCCTCGGCCTCGGTGCGATGTTGCGGTGGACGAGGATCGGCGTCGCGTTCCGCGCCGTCGTCAGCAACCGCTCCGTCGCCGGCCTCATGGGCATCAACACCGGGTACGTATCCGGGCTCGCCTGGGCGTTGGGCACGTCGTTCGCAGCTCTCATGGGGATCTTGCTTGCGCCGAAGTTGCTGCTCGACCCGAACCTCCTCCCCCCGTTCATCATTGCGTTCGTATTGGGTGCCGCGGTGGTCGGGTACATGCGAAGTTTGCCGCTTGCGTACGCGGGAGGGATCTTCATCGGGATCGCACAGGCGATCTTCGTCCAGTACATCCGCTCGCAAGGGTTCTGGGGACGGATCTCGGACTCGCTCCCGTTCTTGATGATCACGCTTGCCGTGATCTTCGCTCCGCGCGCGCTTCGCCAGGCAGGAGCCGGCGCCAGCTTCATCGTGCACTCGCGGGAAGTCATGCAGCGCGCCTCCAGGAACACACGGGGCCTCGTAACGGTGCTCTTCTTCGGCTTCCTCGCGTTGGTTCCGATCCTCTTCTCGGGTTCCTGGACGGCGGCCGTCTATCAAGGGTTCGTCTACGCGATCATCTTCATCTCTCTCGTGATCTTGACGGGGTACTCGGGCCAGATCTCGTTCGGTCAAACGGCATTCATGGGGATCGCCGCGTTCACCACCGCACACCTGGTCCAGGGCGCGCATCTTCCGATGTGGATCGCGATGGTTCTCGGTCCGTTGGCGGCGGTCCCCGCCGGCAACATCATCGGCTTCATCGCGGTCCGCGTCCACGGTCTGTACTTGGCGCTGATGACGCTCGCGTTCGCCTTCATGGCCGATTCGCTGTTCTTCCAGAACCCGACCATCTCCGGTGGCGAAGGAGGCATCCACATCGGGAGGCCGGCCGGATTCCACGGTCCGACGTCGCTTTTCTACTTGGGCTTCATGTTCCTCATCGCGTTCGCGCTCATCGCTGTGAACCTCCGTACCGGCCGAACGGGGCGCGTGCTTGCGAGCATGCGAGACAGCGAGACAGGATCGCGTTCACTCGGCATCTCCGTCACGAAGTACAAGGTCTTGATCTTCGGCTTGTCGGCGTTCATCGCGGGGATGGGCGGTGTTCTCCTAAGTTTCGTCCTCGAGCAGGCTGGCAATCGAAGCTTCATCCCATTCCTCTCGCTGTTCTTCATGGCCGTTGCGGTCGTGGGTGGGATCTTCGGCGTCGGCGGCGCGATCGTCGGCGGGTTGCTCTACGGGATCTACGGTCAACTCTCCGGCTACCAGCTGCTCTCGTGGCTCAACAACTGGCAACTGGTTCTCTTCGGTCTCGGCTGCACGCTCGCCCTCGTGCAGAACCCTGAGGGTATGTTCGGCGAGCTACGAAGAGCAGGCGCCGCGATCACGCGGTTGTACGAGAGACGGACACGCCGATCGCGAACGAGATCCGAGCCGCTCCCCGTCGCGGGAGGACAAGAATGAGCACACTGCTCGCCCAGAGCGTCACGATCCGGTTCGGGGGCCTCACCGCGGTCGACGACGCTACGGTCGAGGTTCCCGAGGGCGGCTTCATCGGCCTGATCGGTCCCAACGGCGCCGGGAAGACCACCCTCTTCAACGCGATCGGAGGATTCCTCACGCCGACGCGTGGCCGGATCACGCTCGACGGCCGCGACATCACGGGCATGCCGGCCGCCGCGCGCGCGCGTCTCGGCATCGGGCGGACGTTCCAGAAGCTCGAGCTCTTCGGCCGGATGAGCGTCTTCGACAACCTGATGGTCGCCGCCGAGTCGGCCGAGAGCCGGCTCGACATCGTGTCGGACATCTTGAGCTTGCCGCGTCGCCACAGCGAAGAAGCGCGGTGCGGGCGCATCGCCGAAGAGATGCTCCGGACGCTTGACTTGGAGTGGGCGCGCGATCGGCGTGCGGCCGACCTGCCGGTCGGACACGCGCGTCTCCTGGAGCTGGGACGTGCGCTGTGCACGAAGCCGAAGCTCATGCTGCTCGACGAACCATCATCGGGCTTGGACTCCGACGAGACCGCGGACTTCGGCAAGATGCTGAAGCGCGTCAACGAAGACATGGGGATCTCGATCTTGCTCGTCGAGCACGACATGGACCTCGTGATGGACGTCTGCAAGGCGCTCTACGTGCTGGACTTCGGTCGTCTCATCGCCCAGGGATCGCCGAAACAGATCGTGAAAGACCCCGCGGTGCGGGCCGCATACCTCGGAGAGGAGGACGATGAGGCCGCTGCTGCGCCTGCGGAACGTTGAAGCGCGCTACGGCGCGTTCGTTGCTCTGCAGCACGTCTCGCTGATCGTCCCCCAAGGATCGGTCGTCGCATTGCTGGGGCCGAACGGCGTCGGCAAGACGACCCTGTTGCGTACGGTCAGCGGGATGATGTCGCCTTCCGACGGCGAGATCACGTTCGACGGCGTTCGCATCGACAACATGCCCGACCACCAGATCGCGCGCCTCGGGCTGGAGCACATCCCGGAGGGTCGTGGGATCTTCCCGGCGCTCAGTGTTCGCGAGAACCTCCAGATGGCCTCCTACACCACCGACGGCGAGAACGGCTCGATCGCGCGCGTGAACCAGCTCTTCCCCGTCCTGCAGCAGCGGCGCGATCAGATCGCCGGCACTTTGTCCGGCGGTGAGCAGCAGATGTTGTCGCTCGCGCGCTCGATCATCACGAAGCCGAAGCTGCTCATGGTGGACGAGCTGTCTCTCGGGTTGGCGCCGCGCCTCGTCGCGCAGCTGTTCGACACGCTCGAGAAGATCAAGCAAGACGGAACGACGATCCTTCTCGTCGAGCAGTACGTGCGGTACGCGCTGCGCCTGGCCGACATCGTCGTCATCCTCCACAAAGGCCGGGTCGCATTCATCGGAGAACCGGGCGAGCTGGCGCACGAAGGGAAACTCGTCGAGGCGTACCTCGGTGGATCGCAGGCCGAGTCGGCGACCGCCGAGGCGGAAGAGCAAGGGGGGCCGAGGCAGCAGCGGCGCTCTAGCGGAGGCGCCACTTCGGGCGCTCGCCCGAAGAGAAAGCCTTCTGCCCCTCGCGGATCGACTCGTCGCTCGTCCCCATCTTGATGAACGCGTAGCCCTGCTCGAGGGCTTGCGTCCTGGACAGCTCCTTCGCGGCCCAGATCGCGCGCAACGTGCCCTGGATCGCGAGGGCCGGCTGTTTGGCGATCGTTTCCGCGACCCACCCGGCGGCTTCGAGGAGCTGCTCGCGCGGGACCACTTCCGAGACCATCCCGATCTGGTGCGCGCGCTGTGCGCTCATGCGTTCGTAGTTCCCGAGCAGCTGCATCCGGAGCACCTCACCGAGCGGCATCTTCTGCAGCATGTGCATCGACTCGAACGAGGACGTCATCCCGTAAGTCACGTGCGGGTCGAAGAATGTCGCGTCGTCCGACGCGACGATGATGTCGACCTCGCCGAGGATGTAGAACGCGCCGCCACACGCCATGCCGTGCACGGCGGCGATCACCGGCTTCCAGAAGTCGTTCGACCGGGGGCCGATGTTCTTGCCGGGGTCGTCGAACATGAACGGCGTCGCCGAAGGGGAGCCGACCGTCTTGCCGCTCGCCGGCGGGAACTCGTCCCCCATCGTCTCGGTGCGGTCGATGCCGGTACAGAACGCCTTTTGGCCGGCGGCCGCAACCACGACTGCGTTGACGTCGTCGTTCTCACGGAGCGCGCGCCAGGTCTCGCGCAGCTCGATCTGCATCTGGCGGTTGAACGCGTTGAGGACGTCGGGGCGATTGAGTGTGATCCACGCGACGTTATTGCGCTCTTCGTAGATGATCGTCTCGAAGTTCATGGGGAAACCATACAACGGGGCCTTGACGCTCAGAGGTTCTTGAACCAGCGGCCGACCCGCACGTCCTCCTCGTAGCCGTTCTCTTCCCAGGCGGCGACCGCATCGGGGTGTTGGGTCATGATGATGGCGGTGATCCGCCGCGCGCCGAGATCTCGAAGCCTGTGCTCACCGGCCGCGATCAGCTCCGTTGCGATGCCCCGACGACGACGATCCGGAAGAACGGCAAGCCGGTACATCGCGCCGCGCCAGCCATCGAAGGCGGCGATCAGCGTTCCCGCGATCTTCCCGTCGACGATCGCCACTAGCAGCGCGCCCGGATCTTTTTCGAGCAGCCTCTGGATCCCGTCGGGGTCGTCGGTGCGACTCAGCACCGCGTCGGCAGACCGCCACAGCGAAAGGATCTCGGCGGTCTCTCCGAGAGTGGCCGCGCGGATCGTTTCGGTCAAAGCACTATTCGTCGACGACGCGGAGCGGCTTGTAGAACGGCCGCGGGAGCTTCCCCGTCTCGACCAGATCCAGGTCGATAGGCACGCCCAGCCGGTCCCTCAAGCGGGCCTCGACGCGCGCGGCCAGCTCATCGGTCGGTTCGGCCGCCTCGACTCGCACGATCAGCTTCGAGACGTCGGCCGTACGCGCCATCTGGAACTCCAGCGCCGGACGCGAAAGCTCCTGCATGTCGGACAGCGACATGTGCACGTCGTTCGGGAGGATCTCCTTGCCGGCTGCTCGAACGATGTCTGCGCGGCGGCCTTCCCAGAACGCGCGCGCATGCGTCTCGCCGCACGGGCACGGGTCCCGCTCGATGCGAACCATGTCCTGCAGGTCGTAGCGCAGCATCGCGTTGTCCTTCGTCAGCGACGTCACAACGAGGTTGCCACGCGTGCCGTCCGGCACGGGATCGCCCGTCTCGTTGTCGACGGCTTCAACGATCGCTTCGTCCTCGCACATATGAGCACCACGGTCGTTGTCGCATGCGGAGCCGAGGAACGCGAACGCATCGAGCCCTGCCGATATCGCCCGGTACTGCGAGACGTCCGCCGGCGGCTTCATATTCAGATCCTTCTCCGGATCCAGGCCCATCCCCTTAGCCGCTTCCCAGAAGATGTGCACGACGGGGCCGAACATCTCGTAGTGATCCGGCTTTAGCTCTCGCCAAAGGTTGATCGCACGCGAGATGTCGTCCGCCGACGACGGCAGACCGACGGGGACGTTCAGAGATCCGAACGCTTCGATCACTCCGCCCAGCAATGCCTGGCCGCCGTTCAACCCGCCGGGATGTGCGTGCGTGACGACCTGACCGGGCTTGCGGCCCTGCCGTGTGAACGACCGGCAGCCCGCGTCGTACTCGACGTCGAGATCATGCTTCGTGAACAGGATCATCGTCGGCCGGCCGGTCGTCCCCGTCGACGTCGACAGGCGGATGCACTGCGACACCGGCGCGCCGCGGTACGAGCCGAGCGGCGGGTTCGCTGCCTCGTCGTCCCGCAGCTCTTGCTTCACGGTTCGCGGGATCTTCGGCATGTCGTCGACCGACTTGATGTCGTCCGGTCCAAGACCCGCCGACTCCAGCTTCTTCTTAAAGAACGGGATCGGCTGGTTGAAGATCCGGTGGATCAGCGCGCGCAGCCGCTCGTCCTGGAGCGCGCGCAGCTGATCGCGCGGCAGCGTCTGGACGTCGGGACGGAAGAACTCGGTCATGCGGGGCAGGATACGACGGCGAGGTGAAATCCACCGAATGCGCGCGCGTCCGCTTCTGCCGGTTCGTGATGTCGTTGAGCGTCCATGTGTCAATGGATGGCGCTATGCGCGATCTAGTGACATCTGAACGCATCGACGCCGAGTTGGCGGCCGCGGCTGCGAGGCAGCATGGCGTCTTTTCGCTCGACCAAGTCCTCAAAGCCGGAGGCGATCCTTCGATCGTGTACCGGCGGATCACATCCGGCCGTTGGTTGCGGCTGTTTCCCCGGGCATATGCCTTCGCCGGGCATCCAGTTACGTTTCATGGGCGCGTCCTCGCCGCCTGCCTCACGGCGGGAGAGTGGTCTTTCGCATCGCACACAACGGCCGCCGATCTTTGGCTGCCGTCGGGCACCACGCAAGAAGTGCATCTCTGGTCTCCTCGGCGCGTGCGGTCGGCAGGAATCACGGCGCACCTCGGCACGCTCGACAGGGCGGATGTGACGCGACTCGGTTCGATCCCCATTACCCGGCCGGAGCGCATGCTCATCGATCTTGCGTCTACGTTGTCCAGAGAGGCACTCGAAGGAACGCTGGACGAATTCCTTCGGAGAGGGCTGGCGCAACTACCGCGATTGGAGAGGCGCCTGACCGCGGTCGGCGGAAGGCGCCCCGGCGTGCGTCATCTTCGCCGGCTCGTCGAAGACCGACGTGGCAAAGCAATCTCCGAAAGCGAGTTCGAGACCCGCTTGTTGCGCGCGCTGCGACAAAACGGGCTGCCGGCGCCCATAAGCCAATACGAGATCCGCGACGACGGACGCCTCGTCGCGCGAGTCGATTTCGCCTATCCCCATGCCAAGCTCGTTATCGAGGCCTATGGCAGGCGCCACCACTCGGTCTGGAACGACCAAGAGCACGACCTCGCTCGTCAGAACGACCTGATCGCGGCCGGGTGGCGAGTGATCGTCGTGACCTGGTGGCGGCTGCACAACGCGCGCGCACCACTGATGCGCACCATCGCGCGCGCCCTGGCGGCCTAGCCGCGCGATGGCAGAGCAGCCGTCAACGTTCCATTAATGATGACGGTCCCCTTGTCGTCGACGCCTTGCAGCGTGGCATCGATGCGGTTCTCGTCACCTTCCTTGTACTTCTTCGTCACTTTGGCAGTGAACGTCAGCGTCGCGCCCGGGTACAGCTGGCCGCGGAAGCTCACGCCGAACTTGCGCACGTTGCCAACCCCGACCCAATCCGTGACGTAGTGACTCAGCACGCCGGCACTGAACATGCCATGGCCGAACACGCTTGGGTAACCAACCCCCTGCGCGACGGTGTCGTCGTGGTGCATCGGGTTGAAGTCGCCCGACGCGCCTGCGTAGCGGACGAAGTGAGACCGGGAGATCTTCTCGATGGGTGCCCAGTCGGTGATCTCGTCTCCCTCTTGCAGGTCTTCGAAATGAACGTTGACGCGATCCATGGTCGTCTCTCCTCAGCTCGCGGCTTTCGACGTCTGAACAAGGATCGTGCGCGCCTTCAGCACGTCCTCACCGCGCTGGTTCGTGAACGTGGTCTCGGAGGTGATGAACGTCATCGTGCCGCCGCGCTTGCCTTCTTTCTCGGACACCTCGCTGATGACAGCGCGCGACGTCAGTGAGTCGCCGGCCTTGATCTCACCGAGGTACTCGTACTCCTGCCCCGCGTGAAGAACGCGCAGCAGGTCGAGCCCGAGGTCGGCGAGCTTCGCGCCGCCGCCGCCGGTGCCCGACGGCCAGTGCGCGCTCGCCATGGTGAACGTCGGCGGCGCGGGCGCGTCCTCCTGGAAGTACACGGGGTTCTCGTCGAGGATCGCGCGCGCGAACTCCATGATCTTCCCGCGCTCGACGACCATCGATCCGCCGCCCATCTCGGTGCCGACGATCGATTTGTCCACCATCGTTTCCTCCTGGTTTTTCGCTGCCGCGCGATAGGCTCCCGCGGTGCGAAAAGCATAAACGGGCCTCAGGCGAAAGGACGAACGTGGCCATCGAGATCACCAAAGAAGACGGGATCACCACGATCACGATCAACCGGCCGGAGCGCCGCAACGCGCTCGACCTGCCGCACATGGCCGACCTCGCAGCGGCGTGGGAAGAGTTTCGCGACGACGAGGGCGCGCGCGTCGCGATCATCACCGGAACCGGCAAAGACTTCACCGTCGGCGCCGACCTGAAGTCGTTCGTGCCCGCCGTCGCCGGTAACACCGAGCAGATGCACAAGGACATGCTCGAAGGGAAGAAGGTCGGGCCGGAGGTCGGCCTCACGGCCGTCCTTCGCAACTTCGAGCTGTGGAAACCGGTGATCGCCGCAGTCAACGGAACGTGCGTCGCCGGGGGCATGGAGATGCTGATGGGGACCGACATCCGGATCGCGTCGGAGAACGCGTCGTTCGGCATCTTCGAGCCCAAGCGCGGATTGTTCCCCGGCGGTGGCACCACCGTGCGGCTCCCGCGCCAGATCCCGTTCCCGTGGGCCATGGAAGTGCTGTTGCTTTGCGAAGCGATCGACGCACAGAACGCGTTCCGCATGGGCATCGTCAACGCGGTGGTGCCGGCCGACAAGCTGCTCGACGAAGCACAGTCGTGGGCGCGCAAGATCATGGCGAACGCGCCGCTGGCGATCGAAGCGACCAAACGCTCCGTGATGCACGGTCTCGCAACGGACCTCAAGAGCGCCTACGACTACGAGCTGATGCAAGCTGCTGAGGTGTTCATGACCGAGGATGCCAAAGAGGGGCCGCGCGCGTTCGCGGAGAAGAGACCACCGGTATGGCAACGGAAGTGATCTCGGGTCGCGACCTGAACCGCACGGAACCTCCCTGGCGGGAGCGCTTCCGCGTGCTCTGGAAGGAACGCGACCGGTTCAACTTCGCGAACTTCGTCGACCGGCTCGTTGGGCTCTACGGCGGACGGACCGCTTTCGTGCTCGACGCGCCGATCGATTACCCGGGCTTCTCCGGTGACACGCTCTCCTACCGGGACGTCGGCCGGCTGGTGAACCGATTCGGCGGGGCGATGCGCGCGCTCGGCGTCCGGAAGGGCGACCGTGTCGGCCTCATCACGATGAATCGCATCGAGATGGCGTTCGTGAACTTCGGCCTCGCGCGCATCGGCGCCATCCCGGTCCCGATGAACTTCATGCTCCGGCCCAACGAGATCGAGTTCGTCGTGCAGAAGGCCGGGGTCGAGCTGCTCGTGATCGACGAGATGGTGTGGGAGGCAACGATCAAGGAGACGACGAGCGTCCCCGGTGTGAAACGCTGGGCGATCGTCGGGCAGAAGCCGGCGCCGGACGGCGTCGCAAGCGTCCGCGAGGTCATGGAGAACGCACCCGACCACATCGACCCGGTCGAGCCCGCGACCGACGAAGACGTCGCGATGCTGTTCTTCACCTCGGGCACCACCGGCTTCCCGAAGGGCTCGATGATGACGCACGCCGCAGCGATGATCGGCATGCGCAACATGGTGCGGATGTCGTCGCTGTCGCTGAAGATCCCGCGGCGGCTCGGGCTGCTCGTCATGCCGGTCGCGCACGCGGCGGGCTACGCGACGCTGATGCTAAACCTCGGCATGGGGACTCCCTCGTTCTTCATGTCGAAGTTCGACACCAACGCTATCTTCGACGCCGTCGAGCAGCTTCACCCGACGCTGATCGCCGGCACGCCGGCGATGTACCGGATGCTGCTGCACGCCGGCGCGCGCGACCGGGACTGGTCCTCGATCAAGGTCTTCGGTGGTGGCGCCGACGCGTTCGACGATGAGCTGGTGCGCGCGGTGCGCGAGCTCGGCGCGCGCAAGGGCCTCCTCGGCCGGCGCAAGCTCCCGTGGTTCGTCCGCGGCTACGGCATGGCCGAGGCGAACTCGTACGTGACCCAGACGCCGTGGTGGGAGACCGGCGACAACTGCATGGGCTGGGTGCTGAAGCCCGTGAAGTACCGCATCGTCGACGAGGACGGGCGCGACGTCCCGAACGGGAAGCAAGGCGAGCTCTTGCTCAAAGGCCCGAACATCACGAAGGGCTACTGGAACGACCCCGAGGCGACCAAAGCCGCGATCGACGATCAGGGCTGGTTCCACACCGGGGATCTGGTGCGCAAGGGCAAGTGGCGGATGCTGTACTTCACCGGCCGCTCGAACGACGTCATCAAATCCGGCGGCTACAAGATCAGCGCGAACGAGATCGACCAGCACCTGACGCAGCATCCCGACGTGGAGCACGCCGCGACGGTGGGGATCCCGCATCCGCTCAAGGGCGAGCGTCCGTTCACGGCCGTGCAGCTGCGCCCGGGTGCGACGACGTCGAGCGAAGAGCTCCTCGCGTGGGCGCGCGAGCGCATCGCGCCCTACAAGTGCCCGCGCGGCATCATCGTGATCGAAGACATGCCGTTCACGTTCAGCATGAAGCCGAAGCGCCGCGAGGTGCGCGAGCGGCTGATCCGATACCTGCCGGAGTCGGTGAAAGCGGGCGAGTAGGTGCCTTCCGTCGAGCTGCCTGCAGGTTCGACGGGGATGCTCGTCATCGAGCTGCAGAACGACCTGTGCGCGGGGGCGCGCGCGGAAAAGCGTGGACTGAGTGGTGCGCTGGCGCGCGCCGTGCGGGACCGGGGCGTGCTGCAGAAGCTGGCGCCGGTGCTCGGCGCGTGCCGCGCGCGCGCCGTCCCGGTGATCTACCTGACGAAGGAACGCCACCCCGCGATCCCGCCGCCGGAGAACGGACCGTCGATCTACCGGCGCGCCGGCTCCGAACCGTCGCTCGTGCACGGCACCTGGGGCGCCCAAGTCGTCGACGAGATCAAGCCGCAAGAGGGCGACCTCGTCCTCCCCCGCTTCACGTCGATCGACCCGTCCTACGGGACCGAGCTCTGGGCGATCTGCGAGTCGATGCGGCTGAGCACGCTCGTGCTCGCCGGCATCTCGACGACGCTCGCCGTCGAGGGCACCGCGCGCGCGGCGGCGAACCGCGGCTACCGGGCGCTCGTGATCGAAGACTGCTGCGCGAGCGTGCCGGACGAGTGGCACGAGTTCAGCGTCACGAACGTGCTGCCGCTGATCACGGAGGTCTGCTCGAGCGACGACGTCGTCGCCGCCCTGAAGCCATGACCGACCTCGCCGATCTCGACGCGACCGCGACGGCGGCGCTGATCCGCGACGGCGAGATCACGCCGGTCGAGGCGGTCGCCGCAGCGATCGCGCGCATCGAGAAGGTCAACCCCGAGGTGAACGCGGTCATCCATCCGCTCTTCGAAAAGGCGATGGACGCGGCCGCGTCGCCCGAGCTGCCCTACGGGCCGTTCCGCGGCGTGCCGATCGTCCTGAAGGATCTGAGCTGCCCGAGTGCGGGCGATCCGTTCCACCTCGGGATGCGGTTCCTGCGCGACCTCGGGTGGCACGCAGAGCACGACAGCACCGTGGCCGCGCGCCTGCGCGCGGCGGGCTTCGTCTTCGTCGGACGGACGAACACACCCGAGCTCGGGCTGATCCCGACGACCGAGCCGCTCGCGTACGGACCGACCCGCAACCCGTGGGACACGTCGCGCATCCCCGGCGGCTCCAGCGGTGGCTCTGCTGCCGCGGTCGCCGCGCGCATGGTGCCCGCCGCGAACGGATCCGACGGCGGCGGCTCGATCCGGATCCCTGCGAGCGCGTGCGCGCTC
>Ga0209577_10001189_pt1 | contig 26020 bp, 15 predicted proteins | sample GraSoiAngelo_109_FD_185874 | JGI IMG/M metagenome (GOLD analysis project Ga0209577, IMG submission 185874) | Grasslands soil microbial communities from the Angelo Coastal Reserve, California, USA - 14_0903_12_20cm (SPAdes) (version 2) | ecosystem: Environmental > Terrestrial > Soil > Grasslands...
AACGCTGATCGGCCACTTCCCACGCCCGCCAATCCCCCGCTGGATACGTCGGCGAAATCGGCCGCTGTCGATACGGCACCGGATTGGCGGGATCAGAAACATACTCACGATACGCCTTCGCCCCTTCCCCCGCGGCCGGCGCCGTAAACGACAGTGTTCCATCTACATGCAAATATAGATTCGTCGCCAGCGCCTCTTTCGGTGGCCAAACCGCATACGTTCGCCAATTGTTCGAGCCACTCTGGAACGTGCTGGCTTGCCAATTCGGCTTCTCGCCTTTGCCGTGCAAGTAATGACGGAAAAACGGCGCCTCGATATTTTCGCGAAACTCCCGAGCCGTTTCATGTCCAGCAAATGAAATCAAGCCGATCCCCTCTCCCTTCGCCCCTTGCCATTGGCCGTGAAACCACGGACCGGCAACGATGAAATTGGTGTGCTCCGGGTCCTGCTCTCCCGCATGGCGGAATATCTGCCACGGTCCCCACGGATCTTCCTGATCCCAGAATCCCGCGACGTTCAGGTTGGGAACCGTTGATGCATGAAGCTGCCGCACCCAGGCTTCTTTCTTCCAGAAGTCGTCGTAGTCCGGGTGATCGATCGTGGAGTTCCAATAAGGGATTTTGCCGTGAAGATATTTTTCGTTGATATTCGAGAGCGGGCCTAAATCCAGATACCATTGGTATGCGTCGTAGGTCTCAAACGCGAAATAAGTGTTGGAGTTCTTGTCGGCCTGTTCCATCACCGCATATTCGAAGTCGTAGCTCTCGCGCAGCGCGCCGTAGCGGTGATCGTCATCATTCATCCACTGGTCGACAGGTGAGGCTTGCTCGCTGATGGCCGCGAGCGCCGGGTGCGGCTGCAACAGCGTCAGCGCCGTGGTCAGGCCGTCGTAGGATACCCCGTACATCCCAACCTTGCCGCTGTTTTCGGGTACATTTTTCACCAGCCACTCGATGCTGTCGTAGGCGTCTGTCGTCTCATTGGTGGACTTCGGATTGTTCAGGTCCACCTGCGACGTCAGGTCGAACACGCCTTCGGACTTGAACCGGCCACGCAAATTTTGGATGACGAAAATGTAGCCATCCTGAGCGAGCTCTTTGAGCGACGCCGGCATCTGCTCTGGCGGCTTTTCGGGAACTCCATAAGGCGTGCGCCGAAAAAGAATCGGGAGCGGTCCGTGCTGATCGAGCGGCGTCAAGATCACGGTTTGGAGTTTCACTCCATCGCGCATCGGGATCATCACTTCTGCAAGCTTGAAAATCGGTTTGCCCGCGGATGCTTGCATCTGAGCGGGAATCGCCAGCGATCCTGCGAAAACGGCAACCACTACCCATGAGCGCACGGAATCTCCTCCAGACTATTCTTCCTCTGTCAATTTTCGGGAGTAACGCCGCGCGAGTATAGCAGGAGATTCTGCTCCGTGACTTGTTTCGCGCCAAGCTAGGCACTCCCGGTGGTGTCGTTGTTTTCTTCGACTCCCTCCTTTTCTCCTAACAGACCTCATGCGCCTCGGCGCACCACCTGGGATGAAAATGAGCAGCGTCGAGGAGACAGGTCAGTCTGTGATACAAGCATCGTTGGAAGGCGATTGCTTGGAGGTTGACTTCTCTGTGAGGACATAGATCCCGCCTAGCAGACTGACCCGCGCCGGTAAAGGTATCACCTTTTGTCGCACCCAGAAGATCGGGAAAGACGTATGACAGTGTCTGTAACAGACCTGCGGCGCAGCAATCGCCTCCGCTAAGGAGGTGTCCATGCAAGCCTTGGTGGAACGCGGTTGTGGACTCGATGTGCATCAGGCTACCGTCGTGGCCTGCTTGTTGATCGTTCGGAAAGACGGAAAAGTCCAGAAGCAGATGCGGACCTTCGGCACCACCACACAAGAGCTGCTAAGCTTGCGCGAGTGGTTGCTCTCAGAAGGCTGTACCCATGTGGCTATGGAGAGCACGGGGGTCTATTGGAAGCCGGTCTACACCATCCTGGAAGGAGCGCTGGAGATCGTGGTAGCCAACGCACAACACGTCAAGAAGGTTCCGGGTCGCAAGACCGACGTGAAGGACGCGGAATGGATCGCGGATTTGCTCTGCCACGGGTTGCTCCGCTCTAGCTTCGTTCCGCCTAAGCCCATCCGCGAACTCCGCGACTTGACGCGCTATCGGCGCAAGCTAGTGGAAAGCCAGGCAGCGGAGCGCAACCGTCTGCTGAAGCTGTTGGAGACCGCCAACATCAAGCTGGCCAGCGTGGCCACGGACGTATTTGGAATGTCTGGCCGGTTGATGCTGCGTGCGCTGGTGGAAGGCAAAGCGACCCCACAAGAAATGGCCGAGCTAGCCAAAGGGAAGTTGCGTAAGAAGATTCCCGAACTAGAACCAGCTTTGGAAGGAAAAGTAGAAGAACACCATCGATTCCTACTGCGGTTGCAACTCGATCGACTCGAGGCGGCAGAAAAGGATCTGGCCGTTCTGGAGCAACGCATCCAGGAGAAGCTGAAGGCGTATGAGGCGCAACTCACCTTGTTGGATGAGATCCCCGGTGTGGACTGGACGCTGGCTGCAGGGATCATCGCTGAGATGGGCGTGGACATGAGCGTGTTCGGGAGTGTTTCGCAGTTGGCTTCTTGGGCGGGCGTGTGTCCGGGCAACAACGAATCCGCCGGCAAGCGCAAGAGCAGCCGCATTCCCAAGGGCAATGTGTACTTGAAGACGGCCTTAGTGGAGGCTGCCAACTCGGCCGCCAAAGCCAAGGGCACTTACCTCAGGGACAAATTCTACCGTCTCAAAGCTCGGCGCGGATACAAGCGGGCCGCGGTGGCGGTGGCCCACAAAATCTTGGTGGCCATCTATTACATGCTTTCGCACCGAGTTTGCTACAACGAACTGGGGGATGCGTACCTGGACAAACGGAACAAACACCAACTCACGCGAAACCTGATTCTTCGCCTGGAGCGTCTAGGCTACAGCGTCACGCTGGAACAGAAAGCAGCATAAACTCAGCTCAATCAACGACCCTCCAGAGTAATTTTCATGACAGTGAATAGGTTGGTTAGTTTGTGCGGCCGGGCGATCCCTGACCGCGCCCGCGGGGGGTGTTTTTCGCAAATAGCGTGCAATCGCTTGAAAATAAAAGAGTTGAGTATTCGGTGAGTGAAAAGAGGGTACAAGACTGTGAAGAAACAGAGGTTAGAGGTTGGGCGAGCGGAGTGCTAAGAGTTCCAGAAGCGGCTCGGTAGTAGTTCAAATGGATGTGACATCGAGACACAGCGGAGTTCAAGTTGGTCGATGAAAGACCTGTGGAAAAGTCTTGATGAAGGTTGCAATACCGGCGAGGAAGAGTCACACCCGCACCCTTGGAACCCGAAGGGTGCGGCACCCAACTCGACATAGCATGGTGCGTTATCCGCTCCATGTGGGGAGCTCGAGGGCACGCTCGTAGGCGGCGCGGGTGTGTACCGGTTCGCCGTGCGAGACGATCACACGCTCGAACGGAAGCTCAAGCAGCGCGCGCAGCGCAGGCAATGCCCGCTCCTCATGGCACGGCGACGCCCAGACACGCAACTCGCCTCGCGGCGCAGTCAGCGCGTCGGCGAAAACGAGGGTACGCTGGTCAGGCAACCACAGAGGCGTCTCAAGGCGGCCCCGTCCGTCGTAGAGGGCCATGATCCCTCCCGGAAGCTGGCTGCCGGGCTCGATCCACTCCAGCTTGGTCTCGGGTATGTCCTCGGGAAAGAAGACCCGCGGGCCGAAGGCGCGGGCACCATAGCGGCGCACGAACAGATCGACGTCCCGAACGTGATCCGGCTTGAGAACGACGACCGCGGTCGGCGGGCGCGTGTCGAGCCGCTTCCACACTTCGGCCGCAGTGGCGGGCGCAACAAGTGGATCCAGAACCAGTGTCTCGCCCCCCGACTCGACGCACGTCGATGCCACGAGCGGCTCCCAGCCCTGTCCCGGCTTCCAGTGAGGATGTTCGAGGCGCCATATCCACAACCCCGGCGCCACATCCCGGAGCTCCACCTGAGATTGCGGGTCCTGCGTCATCTGGCATGCCTCTTTACAAATCTCGCGCAACCTGTCGCTTGCCACGAGGATAGGACGATCCCCGGCCAGAAATTAGGGACCACCTCGGGCTTCGCCAGGTGCGACGACGGAAGGAATTTTACCGGCCATCTTCCGAACCTTCAACCTGCGCGGCCTAACACTCTTTGCCGCGTGCCGCACGATTTGGGATTAAGCATGCCGCTTTTGCTCTTTTCTAGATACATGGGAGAATTGCATCTCCAACATGAACCGGCCGAAGAACTTCCGCGTCTACTTCCTGCTGGCCGCGCTTGCCATCGGGGGAATTGTCCTGCTTCTCCGCGAGCATCGACCCTCGTTCCTGCGCCCGGACCTGCATCTTTCTGCCTACGTCACCACGGCCGACGGCAACGTCACCGCGGTCGATCTCGTGAAGCTCAAAGCGGTCGCGCGCATCGCTGTCGGTCCGGGACTCTCCGGGATGCACGAGCATCCCACGCGCCCCGAGGTTTTTGGCGTCAGCACGACGGGCGGTTACGTTTGGATCCTCGATCCGCGCAGCAACCAAGTAACGGCGCGTATTGCGGTGGGGCCGCTTCCCTACGCGCTCGATTTTTCGCCCGATGGCAACCGCATCTACACGACGGCATCCGGGAACAACACGCTCGTCGCCATTGACGTTAAATCGCGCGGCGTGGTGGGACGGGCGGCCACCGGTCGCGAACCCGTCCTCGCGCGCGTCACGCCGGACGGCATGACCGTGCTCGTGGCGAATCGCCACGACAACTCTCTTGGCATTCATGACGCAGCCACTCTCGCCCTGCGCGGCACTGTTTCCGTCGTCGCGCAGCCGGAAGACGTTGCGGTGCTGCCGGACAGTTCGATGGCATTTGTGCGGAGCCGTTCCGAGCAGCGCATCTCCGTCGTCGACCTGCGCCGCGGCGTTCTGGTAACTCATCTGGAGCTGGCCGGCAAGCCCACGGACATGCTGCTGAAGCCCGATGGTGGCGAACTCTACGTGATTTCGCCGGAGGCGCACGGTCTCCAGGCCATCAACACTTCAACTCATGAGGTGGGCGACTACATGGTCCTCGGGTCGGCCCCCACTCGCGGCGTCCTGAACAGTGATGCAAGCCTGCTGTATGTTTCGGACACGGCTGGGGACCGCGTCACCCCTGTCGATATTTTCAACCGCCGCATCGTTCGCGATCCGGGAAAAGGGTTCCCGGTTCCGGCGGGGGATGCTCCCGCGGCGTTGCGATTCGATCCCGCGGAGAACTTGCTGCTGGTGGTGAGCCAGGGCTCGGGGGATCTGGCGGTCATCCGTGTGCGGACCAACTTCCTGCTGACGCTGATCCCGGTGGGGGATCATCCGCAGGAGCTGGCAGTGAAATTGTTTTAGGAGGTTGCTGAAAAAGCCGATTTGGAACAATTGGTAGGGTCCGATGAGTTTCGAATTGGACTGACGACACTGTCTTTATCAGAAGTCCCGCACCTACAAGAGCCGGGCTGAAGCTCGCCGCTACGGTTCTGGTGGCTGGGCGCGATTCTACTCCGGCGGCCAGGCGGAATTCTCTTCGCCAAGGTTCACGTCCAGAAATCCCTCGGCGGGCAGGACATCCACGGGCAATCCTCCGTGCCACAGCGCAACGCCGAGCCTCAGCTTACTCTGGCCTTTGAAGTTGATCAGGTCCTTGTGGATAGCCACTTCCAGAACCCGCTCAAACGCCGCTTCCGCGACGAGTTTCGGATTCAGCAGGCACACGAGGTCCTTTTCGACGGCGAACCCTTGGACGTGGCCTCGCTCCAGATTCACGACCAGGGTCACTTCTTCCTCGCCGCCGATGGTGATGCGAAACTCCGGGTCCTCCAGTTCACCGAGCGCCTCGGCGAAGGGATCGATGCGCACGCAGAAGCGCCGCTCTTCGAATCCGTAGCGCAATTCGTGCAGATAGAAGACGCGCCCGTGCATGGACCCGCCGCGCCGCTCCGGGGAATACAATCCCGCCCCCAGCCATTCGAAATACGACGTGTCTCTTCCGTCGACGGTGACGTTCAGCAAACTGGTTGGCGCGAGTTGCAGCGCGTGCTCGGGTCTACGCTTGATGGGCTTCGCTAATTCCTCCGGCGCCACCTGTCCAAGCGCCAGGTAGATGGCCGTCAGGTGCTTTCGATACAGCGCGTCGAATTCCGCATCGTTGGCGGTGCTGTGCTCCGGCCCGAACCACCAGCACCAGTCGCTCCCCTCCGCCGCCAGCAGCGATTCGCGCGCTTCCTTGAGCGCGGTTTCGGTGGGGGCATCCGCTCTTCCCTGCTTGCGCGCTTCGAACGCGCGAGCATAGGCTTCGCGCGCGTCCCAAAGTAATTCCCAGGCCGCGACATCTTCGGCGTGGCCGATCCACACGTCGAAATTTGCATTGATCCACGATGCGGGGAAAATTCCGGTGATGGTTGGAATTTCGCCTGCGGCGGAAATGGCTTCGCTCGCGGTCAGGGCGCGGAAATCCTGATCGCCCTGAATGCGACCGTAAAACTCGCGGAGGAATGCGCGCCCGTTTCCCCGGTAGTATTCCCAGGCATTTTCGCCGTCGAGGAAAAGACAAATCGTCAGGGGCTGTTCGCCCTGCACGGTTTCTCCGAGATGGCGCATTCGACTGTGGAGATCCTCGGCGGCGGCTTTCGCGTCCATGCGGCTGTAAACGAAACCGACAAGATCGGACAAATGGTGATCGCGAAACAATCCGGTGATGCTGTTCGGAGTAAATTGCACGCGCCACGGTTTGTAGAGACGATCGGCATTGGCCGGAATGCCATTTCCGTCGCGGAAGAATGCCACGTTCAGCGTGCGGCCGAGGACCCCTTCGTCCGTTCCGAACCACTGAAATCCTTCTTCTGCGGCAATCGTCAGCGCCTGGTCCGATACCGAGCCTTCGGAGGGCCACACGCCGGCGGGGTTCGCGCCAAAAACTCTTAGGTGATACTCGCGGGAAAGCCGCAATTGTTCGCGTGCATCTTCCGGTCGCCGGTAAGCGCGGCGCGGAAGAGGCGTCGCCGGATTGGCCACGCGCGCGATATCGGAGTCGCAGATCAGGGGAAGGATGGGATGATAGAACGGAGTCGTGCTGATCTCGATCTGGGCACGCTGCGCCGCGTCCCGATAAGCCGGGAGCACCAGGGCTAAGAATTCGAGCTGTTTTTCCCGCAGCGCGGATTTGTCTTTTTCGGTGTAGTCCTTCCCTTTTGTGGCCAGACGGCTGACAACATCATCGGTTTGGAACCAGGACTCTTCCATCCATGCCAGCTGCGAGAGGAGTTGCAGGTCGCGCCAATCGCGCACGGTGAAAGAGACCAGCGCCTGCGCACCGCCGGCGGGACGCGACCATTCGAATAATTCGACGAAGCGCGGCCAGCGCGACATGAGCCGCTCGTGATTCACCTGAAACGCGCGCGCGATGATTTCGGCTTTGTCTTGGCGGGTCAGTTCTTCGGCATTTTTGAATGCCAGCGAAAACCACGGCTCGCTGAAACTGCCGCCGGCGTACTCCTCGAGCTGCATGCCGAGGGAAGGCACGACGTTGAAGGTGGCATGGAAGTTGGGAAACTCGCGGAGCACTTCGACCATTCCCCAATAATCCTTCAGGGCGTGCAGGCGCGTCCAGGGGAGGACATAGCGTCCGCTTTCAGGGTCGCGGTACTGCGGCTGATGCATGTGCCACAAGACAACCAGATGAACCCGCTTCATTGCTTGCGTTTCTCCCGTGCTAGATCCGTGACCGTAGGGTGTCCGGTTGGCAGTTGAAGGTCGAAGCGGCAGTTCAGGCCCGATTCGATAGACTATAGCCCGCCAATTCTGTCCTAGAAAAAAACCCTGTAAAAACTATCATGTATTCGACGGTAAAAGAAACGGGGCCGAGCATACCGTGGCGAGGTTTCGCAGTGCCGATAGGCAGAATTTGTATGGCTCCTTTGCGGCAGGAGGAATTGCGGGTAATGCAACCAGGACAGAATTTTACACCAGCAGGTTTAACTGGTTCGCAATGTTCTTTTACGCGGGCTCTTTCGCCGACGCGGCTGCACAAACGCTACGCCATCTCGAGCCTATTTTCATCCTTCGTTGGCTCTCTGAGAGCCATGACTTACTCATATCGCAGCGCAACCAGTGGATCGACGCTCGCAGCGCGGCGCGCCGGAACCCAGCAAGCCAGCAGCCCGGTGATAATAAGCAGGGTGGGAACACACGTCAGCGTCCATGGGTCGTACGGAGACACTCCCCACAGCTGTGTGGCGATGACTCGCCCGAGCGCCAGGCTAGCAATCAGGCCAAGTCCCACGCCGATCGCCACCAAGCGAAGCCCCATTCGCACCACTAACCTAAGGACATCCGGGCTTTCCGCTCCCAGTGCCATACGTATGCCGATCTCGTGCGTTCTGCGCGCGGTCGTATAGGCAAGCACACTATAAACGCCAAGTGTTACCAGCACCAGGCCAATTGAGCCGAAGATTGTCATCAGCATGAACCCGAATCGCGGTCCGGCGTAGGAAAACTGGCTGATGTAACCCTCGAGTGTCCCGGTCAGAGTCACGGCCACGTTCCGATCCGTCGACCAGATCTCCTGCTGAACCGCGTTCATCATCGTCATCGGATCTTTCGCCGTGCGCACCAGAATTCCGCGGAACGCCGAACCTGTCACCGTATACGGTATCCAAATCTCCGGCTCGACCGGGTCTTGCAAGCCACGGTTCTTTGCGTCCGCCACGAGTCCGATGATTTCAAACATTGGCTCTTTCACGGGATCTTCAAACTCCGCAAGTTGCGCGATTCTTACCTGCTTCCCGATCGGATTTTCATTCGCCAAATACTTTTTCACAAACGTCCGGTTCACAATCGCAAGCTTGCGCGCCCCATTCACTTCCGCTTCGGTGAACGCTCTTCCGTCCACGAACTGGATTTTCAGCACTGGAAAATATCCCTGGCTGACAAGCTGAAACATCGCATTCCATTTTTCCGCGTGCGTCTTGCCGGGAATCTCGACGTCGCTCGGAATGCCTCCGTACGGTGGCAGCGTGCTGGTTTCCGTAGCTTCCAGGACACCGGGCAATGCTTTCAACCGCTGCAGCAGCGGCCGGTAGAATCCTGTCACCTGGTCGGCCGTCTTGTACCTATCCACCGGCAGCGGAAGCCTCGCCACCAGAACATGATCCGGTTGCAACCCAAGATGCACCTCGCGAAGCGCCACAAAGCTCCGCATCAGCAATCCAGCACCTACCAGCAACGTGAGTGAAAGCCCCACTTCCAGCACTATCACCGCGTCGCGCAGTCTCCCGTGCCGAAATCCCCCACTAATGCCTCTACCGCTATCCCGCAACGGTTCGTTCAAATCTTTTCGTGCCGCTTTCAGCGCCGGCACCAGGCCAAACACCAGCGCGGTTAGCACTGCGACGCCCATGGTGAACGCCAGCACCGCACTATTCAGCCGAATTACCGCTTCCGCGGGGATGATATTTTGCGGCATCAGCGCCACAAGGGACTTCAACCCTCCCCACCCTAGGAGCGTTCCGACCGCCGCCCCGCCTATCGCTAGGATCAGGCTCTCCACCAGGAGCTGGCGGATCAGTCTCCACCGGTTCGCGCCTAGCGCAGACCGGATCGCAAACTCTTTTTCCCGCGTAGTCGCCCTTGCCAGCAGAAGATTTGCCACGTTTCCGCACCCAATGAGCAGCAGCAACCCCACCGCCGCCAATACAATCAAGAGTGTGGCCTTGAATCGCCCCACAACCAGGTTCGTCAGCGACTCCAACTGCACCGTGAAATGCTTCGGGTAGTCCTTCGGATAGACCTTCGCCAGCCGGTTGGCCACGACCGTAAAGTCCGCTTCCGCCTCCTTCATGGAAACGGCCGGCTTCAGATGCCCCAGCAGGAACCAAAACTGCGGGAACGCTCCTGCCACAGCCGTGGGCGCCACCGCCCGGTCCGGCTTCTTGGGTATCCAAAGGTCGGCGTCGCCCCATCCAAATCGCGGGGGCATGATTCCAATCAGCGTTCGCGATGCGCCATTCAGCACAAACGTCTTGTTCACAATGCCGGGATCGGCCCCAAAGCTCTTTACCCAGGTCCTATAGCGCAGCACGAACACCGGCGGAGCTCCCGGCTCGTAGTCCGCAGACTGCATCACCCGTCCCAGCAGCGCGGGCATCCCCAAGAACTCAAAGGTCCCCGGCGTCACGTAGTTCCCGTCGAAACGCTGCGTCCCTTCTCCCGACCGGTACAACACGTCCGTGTTGTCGTTAGCAATCACCCGATCAAAAACATGATTCTGCTCCACATAATCCATAAACTCCGGCCCGCTGAAACTCGCCCGCCCCCCCGGCTCAGTCCGCTCCGTGTCGTGGATTTGTACGGACATGAATCGCTGCGCATCCGGATACGGAAACGGCTCCATCAGAATATTGTCAATCACGCTGAAAATCGCCGTGGAAGCGCCAATTCCCAGCGCCAGTGTAATGATCGCCACCACAGCAAATCCCGGCGCTTTCCCCAGGTTCCTCAGCGCGTACCGGATGTCCTGCCCCAGCGTTCCCATGCACGGCCTCCACCTCGGCGGCTAACACGCCCGCCCTTGTAACGCAGCTCCTTAGACCCGTTCCCTTGTTCTCGTTATGTACGCATTCTTCCGCAGTTTAGTTCGACGCTGCCCCACCCAATAAGTTGCTTCGGATTCCGGTCTGGGCACAATTTGTCGGAAGCCGTATGATGAACCGACAATTGCTTCACATGCTTTTGTCAAACGCTTGAGAAGTTATTTAGATGAAATCCGCTCCTGTAATAAGTTACCGGCAGGACCGCGATCCCACTGATGCATCGTAGGGAAACATTGGGAAGGAATGGGCTTGGCTCAAGCCCGGCTTTTACAAAGTTTTTGCTGGTTCGGGATTGCGGGGCAGATTGGGCTTGATGCCAAACTGCTTGGAGCCCCAATCGCGCAGGTCTTGGAGGAGCGGGATCATGGTTTGGCCGGAGGAGTTCCCGTGAATAGGTGACCTTGGGCGGCGAGGAGCGCAATTCACGGAGCTGCGCGGTGAGAACTTTTTCGCTGACGCCTCGTAGAAGATTGCGGAGTTCCGCGAAGCGGGCTAAAAGAGAGGCGCCAGACCGCCTGGACTTTCCACTTGCCGCTCAGGACATTGATGGTCGCCTGAACTGCACAGCCGTGGCGAACCTTCATCGGAGGACTGCGGGCTTACAAATTTGTGCCTACTTCACCGCGGCACAGGGCCGTTATACCATGCCCTTGAAGTATTCGGCTCGCTTGAGGCAGCCTGAATTCGGCCGGCCTCCGCGAGCCGCACAGAACGGGAGCGAAAAAATGATTCTTATCACTGGTGCCAGCGGGAGTGTTGGCAAAGCGGTTTTGCAGGAAGCGAGCCGGAAGGAGTCCAGAGTCCGCGCCATGTATAGGTCAAAGGAGGAGGCCGCCAAGGCCCCCTCGGGATGCGCGGCCATGCTGGCGGACTATTCGGACAAGCAGAGTCTCGGCAAGGCTCTGAACGGAGTGACTTCCGTGTTTGTTGTGTGTTCTCCGATTCCTCAACTCGTCGAGTTGGAGAGCAATGTACTGGATGTTTGTGAGGAATCCGGGGTGAGGCACGTGGTGCTTAATTCAGCGCTCGGGGCAGGAGATTATCCCAAGTCATTTCCGGGTTGGCACCGCAAGGTGGAGGACAAGCTCAAGGCGACAGGAATGAGCTACACGATCCTGCGGCCCAATGGCTTTCTGATGAACATCGTTGCCTACAATGCTCCTAGTATCCGGGCGCAGGGCGCGTTTTACGCCGCGATGGGAGACGCGAAGGTCAGCTATCTGGACGTTAGTGACATCGCCGTTGTCGCTGTCAAAGCGCTTCAGGGAGGCGCCCACTCCGGGAAGACCTATGAATTGAATGGGCCGGAAGCCATATCGAACCGAGAACTGGCGAAGCGAATTTCCAAGGTTGCGGGGCGCACCGTGAATTACGTAGACATTCCGGAATCCGCGCAACGCGAGTCGATGCTCGGCCTGGGTATGCCGGAGTGGCAGGTGACGGCGCTCCTGGAGCTTCAGCAGTACTACAAGCAGGGTGGGGGTGCGAAGACGGATGGTCTGCTAAAAGCCTTGATCGGACGCGAGCCCGTGACGCTCGACCAATACCTGACGGCCAATGCCCGGGAATTCCGAGATCAGGCTGCGTCGGCTTAAACTAGGGATAGGCACAATGAGCACATCAGGGGAACGAGCGGAAGTTAAAAATCCCAAGACGGACGTGACTCATGCGGAGATGAAGGAATTTCACCCCCAATCATTTTGAGGAATTCGTGAACTGCAAGAACCTTTCGGTGAAGTGAATTTGCCGTCCGGATTTGTGGATCGCGGGGCCGACGTGCCGCCCGGGCGGCCTCCGGGCGCAGCGGGGGCGATACAGTATGTCGGCGCGGCGCTTAAAAAAGTTCCCGATTCGCGGGTGGGCATCGAAGACCTGATCGCCGAAGACGACAAAGTAGTGATGCGCAACCATTGGGTAGACACCGATGCCGCATCGAAGCAGCGGATGGAATTTTCTGGAATTGTAATTTGGAGGATGGCCAAGCGGCAGATCGTGGAGCGCTGGGCCTACCTAGAGACTCCTCAGCCGGCGCGGAGCTAGGTTCGGCAGTTTACAGGAGACGCTTGCGGATCTCTCGGCGGGGTGCCGAAACATTGACACGAAAAAGCGATTTTCAGGCGCTGGTCAAAAGCACTTAGACATTACGTGAGCGAAAGATTTGAACTTGAGATTCTTCGGGCGTCCTCGTCGCATGCCCTCAGGATGACGGTTTTGGCTTTTTCACCAGCCTGTTGAAGAAGGGCGGAGAGACGGGACAGGGCGAAGGTTGTTGCGACCGTGTTACACTCACCGTTCGCCTCATGCGCATCCTGGACCGCTATATCGTCCGCGAAGTTTTCCGCCACGCACTCCTCGGACTTGTCGTCTTCACCTTTGTCTTTTTCGTGCCGCAGCTGGTGCGCTTGATGGAGCTCTTTGTGCGCCACAGCGGTTCTGGCGCACAGGTGCTGAAGCTTTTTCTCTGCATATTCCCCGCGGTGTTTGTATTTACCGTGCCGATGGCCACGCTGATCGGTGTGCTGCTGGGGCTCGGGCGAATGTCGGCGGATAGCGAGATCATTGCGCTTACGGCGCTGGGCATCGGTCGGCGCCGAATTCTGCTGCCGGTTGGCGTGCTGGCGCTCACCGGGGCTGTCGTGACTCTGGCAATGACGACCTGGCTCGGACCGCTAGCCTTGCGGACGTTTCGCTCGCTGCAGGCCGACTTGATCACTTCGCAGGTGTCCCTTGCGTTGCAGCCGCGCGTGTTCGACGAGCGCTTACCAAGCAAGGTTCTCTATGTGAACGATGTTTCGGCCAGCGGGACCCAATGGCACGGCGTGTTTTTGGCGGAGACAGGTGGAGAGGGCGGGTCACGACTGACGCTGGCGGAGAACGCGATTGTCATTGCCGAACCGAAACAGGGCAAGTTGGAGCTGCATCTTAAGGGCGGCACGACGCACGAATTCTCGCGCGAAGATGCCGACCACTACTCTGTCACGGCATTCGGACAGAGCGACTGGCCCATCGAGTTCAGTGGCCTGGCCGTCGCTCAACCGCGGCAGCTCAACAATCCCGAACGCTCGGTTCCGGAACTGCTCGCCGATAACGGCCCGGGGTGGCGCGAGGCCCGCGTCGAACTTCACCGCCGCTTTGCATTCCCCATTGCCTGCTTTGCCTTTGCATTGATCGCCGTTCCGCTGGGCGCCCAACCGCGCCGCGGCGGCCGTGCGGCGGGCGCGTTACTAGCGGTAATTCTCATCTCTTCCTATTACTTGATGTCGGTCATGGGGGCTGGCCTTGCGCGGCAAGGCACGCTGACGCCGGCCGCGGGAATCTGGATCGCTAATGCCGTTCTTTTCGCACTGGGGCTGAGGTTCTTGCCGAGGATGGAGCAATTCCGCGGTGAAAACCGGTGGCTCCGGCCGATCACCTATTTGCAATCCAGAAGACGCCTGCTGCGCCGCCGGAGAGCACAAGCGCGCGCCAGAGCCGCCACAGCAAATGGCGTGAACGGCGAGCGCACACCGCAAGAAATCATGGCGCGATCCAGCGGGAGTTTCCCGCAATTGTTAGACATCTATGTTTTGCGGCGCTTCTTTTATTATTTTGCGCTGCTAATGGGGGCGTTCGTCTTTCTTTTTGAGACCTTCACCTTCTTCGAGCTTCTCGACGACATTGCGCGCCACCGCGTTCCCTTTCTGATTGTGGTCGATTATTTCCGCTATCTTGCCCCCTATCTGCTCTACCAACTGGCACCGCTGGGGGCGCTTGTCGCCGTCCTGGTGACGCTGGGAATCATGAGCAAGAACAATGAAATCGTGGCGATCAAAGCCAGTGGCATCAGTATGTACCGGCTGGCCGTGCCGCTGCTGCTTGCGGGACTGGCTCTGGCCGGAACCATGGTGGTGCTCGACGACACCTACCTGCCCTACGCGAATCAACGGCAGGATGCGCTTCATAACCTCATCAAAGGCCGTCCGCCACAGACCTACACTCACCCGCAGCGCTGGATCTTCGGGGAAAGCTCAAAAATCTACAATTACGATCTCTTCGATCCCACGCAAAACCTTTTTGGCGGGCTCACGGTGCTCGAAATCGATCCGGCGACGTTTCAGGTGCGCCGCCGAATCTTTGCATCGCGTGCGCGGTGGTCGGAGACGCAAAAGGTGTGGATTCTCGAAGGGAGCTGGGTGCGCGATTTTGCGGATGGTACGATTGTCCGGTACGAGCGGCAGCCACCTATCACTTCGCTGCCAGAGCTTACCGAGCCTCCCAGTTACTTCAACCGGGAGGTCCGACAGGCGTTCCAGATGAGTTGGCGGGACCTGCGGAGCTATATTGATGGACTGCAACGTGCGGGCTTTGACGTTTCGACTCTGACGGTGCAATGGCACGAAAAGATTGCCTTCCCGCTGCTCGCCCCTGTCAGCATGCTTTTGGCGATCCCGTTTGCGTTTCTGGTGGGGACGCGCGGTGCGGTGGGAGGTGTGGCTCTCGGAGTGGGATTCGGAATCGTTTACTGGTCGGTGGCCAAGCTTTTGGAAGCGATGGGTGGCGTTGGGCAGCTTCCACCGTTTCTGGCAGGGTGGTCACCGGACATCATTTTCTTTTTCTTCGGCATGTATTTCTTCTTCAAAATGCCAACGTAGAAATAATGAAGTCGCCGAACGGACAAAAATTGCCAAAACCTGCCCGTCGACGACGTCAAGTATCACTTTAGATTTATTCGAAACGATTTCTTTCGCTACTTACCCTTCTTTCTCCCGGCCTGCCTTTCTTCAACTATTACTTGAGCTGCGGCCAGGCGCGAAATGGGGACACGAAACGGAGAAGCGCTGACATAGTCCATGCCGACCTGGTGGCAAAACTTCACGCTGTCCGCATCGCCGCCATGTTCGCCGCAGATGCCGATCTTCAGTTTGGGACGTGTTTTGCGCCCCTGCTCTATGCCCCAGCGCATCAGCATGCCGACGCCTTTGGTGTCGAGTGACTGGAAAGGATCCGCGGCAAAAACGCCTGCTTTCTTCTCATCCACATAGTCCGGCAGGAAGCGGCCGGCGTCGTCGCGCGACAGGCCCATGGTGGTTTGGGTAAGGTCATTGGTGCCGAAGGAGAAGAAGTCCGCCACTTCTGCGATTTCTCCCGCCAGCAAGGCAGCGCGCGGCAACTCGATCATGGTTCCGACGAGGTAATTGAGTTTTACACCGGACTTCTTGATCAGGTCCTCTGCGACGCGCCGCGTGGCCTGCTCGAGAATGGAGAGTTCCTTGCGGTCCAAGGTGAGCGGATGCATGATCTCAGGTAAAACTTCAACTCCGGCTTTTTGGCATTCGATCGCTGCTTCGATGATGGCGCGCACTTGCATCTCGAGGATCTCCGGATAGGTGATGGCAAGGCGGCATCCGCGGTGGCCGAGCATGGGGTTGGCTTCGTGTAACTGCTCGACACGGTGGACAACGGCAGCGACATCAATCTTCAAGTCGCGAGCCAGTTCTTCCTGCTTGGCACGCTCGTGCGGGACGAACTCGTGGAGCGGCGGGTCAATCAACCGGATGGTGACTGGGAAGCCGTCCATGGCCTTGAAGATGCCGACAAAATCGCGGCGCTGGAACGGAAGCAATTTGTCGAGGGCCTTGACGCGAGCCTCTTTATTGTCGGCGAGGATCATTTCCTGGATGGCGCGCTGCCGTTCGTGGCTCTTCTCGGGCTGCTCGAAATCGGTAAAGAACATGTGCTCCGTGCGGCAGAGTCCAATACCCTCCGCCCCGAACTCGATGGCCTTGCGGGCGTCTTGCGGGGTATCGACGTTCGTGCGCACCTTGAGGCGACGTGTCTCGTCGGCCCACTTCATGAGCGCTTCATAGGATTTGGGAAGCTGGGGAACGACCAGAGGCATCGCTTCGGTGTAGACCGCACCTTCGCTGCCGTCAAGGGTGACCCAATCCCCTTCCTTCACGACTTTGCCGTTGGTGGCCATCGATAGGGATTTGTAATCAATATCCAGTTTTTCGGCGCCGACCACGCAACATTTGCCCCAGCCGCGAGCTACGACGGCGGCGTGGCTGGTTTTGCCACCCGTGGCGGTCAGAATGCCCTGGGCGACGGCCATGCCGCCGACGTCTTCGGGGCTGGTTTCGCGGCGAACCAGGATAACTTTCTCGCCGCGTTCAGCCCATTCCTCCGCTTTCTGCGCAGAGAAGACCACCTTTCCGACGGCAGCGCCGGGCACGGCGTTGATGCCGGTCGCCAGGATTTTGGAAGACAGGGACTTCCTATCGACCTTGGGATCGATCACCGGATAGAAGAGCCGCTCGATGTCTTCCGGCTTGATACGCAGGATAGCTTCTTCTTTGGTGATGAGCTTCTCGTTGGCCATGTCCACGGCGATTCGAAATGCGGCGGCGGGAGTGCGCTTGCCCGTGCGCGTCTGGAGCATATAGAGCGTGCCGTCCTCGACGGTGAACTCCATGTCCTGCATGTCGCGATAATGCTTCTCAAGTTTTACTCGAACTTTCTCGAGTTGCGCGTAAACCCGAGGCATAGTCTTTTGCATTTCGCGCAGAGGCATGGGTGTGCGAATGCCGGCTACGACGTCTTCTCCTTGGGCGTTCACAAGGTAGTCGCCATAAAAAATCTTTTCGCCAGAACTCGGGTCGCGCGTGAAGCAGACGCCGGTGCCGGAAGTGTCGCCGGTATTCCCGAACACCATTTGGACGACGTTGACGGCGGTGCCGAGGAGGCCGGTGATTTTTTCGACGCGGCGGTAGGTGACCGCCTTCTCTGCCATCCAAGAGCCGAAGACCGCGCCGATGGCTCCCCAAAGCTGGTCGATGGGATGGTCCGGAAAGTCCTTCCCCGATTCTTTGCGGAAGTACGCTTTGTATTCCGCCACCAATTCCTTCCAGCCGCTGGCGGGCACGGCGGTATCTTCCTCGACGCCCAGCCGGCCTTTCATGGCGCGAAGACGATGTTCGAGACCCTCCTTTGACATGCCCATGACGACGGTTGAATACATCTGCACAAAGCGGCGATAGGCGTCGTAAGCGAAACGCTCGTTCCTGGTGGCGGAGGCCAGGCCTTCGACGGAGCGGTCGTTCAATCCGAGATTGAGAATGGTCTCCATCATTCCGGGCATCGAGCGGGCGGAGCCGGAACGCACGCTGACAAGGAGAGGGTTCTTCGGGTCGCCCAGTTCTTTCCTGGTCGTGCGTTCAAGCTTTCTGACGTTATCGGTGACCTCCTTTTTAAGCTCCGGCGGATATTTCTTGTCGTTCTTGTAAAAGTAATCGCACGCTTCCGTGGAGATGGTGAAGCCGGCAGGCACGGGCAGGCCGATCTTGGTCATCTCGGCCAGACCGGCGCCTTTGCCGCCGAGTAGATCGCGCCAAGTTCCGGCACCTTCCGCTTTGCCAGCACCGAAGTAATACACCCATTTTTTCACGGTACGCCTCGCTTGTCCTATTTGGAGTTGTGGAACTCCCTCTGCTGCCGCCGTTCTCCTATGGCGGCCGGAAGAACTGTCGGCACGCCGACTTATGAAAGCTTCAAGTAATACTTTATGTCGCTTAGCGCCCCTCTTCAACGCCAACTTCAGAAAAGTCGGCTACGGTCGTAAACTCGCGGAGCAATTCCGCGAGTAACGTCAAACGATTGTTGCGAACTACTTCGTCTTCCGCCATCACCATGACGCTGTCGAAAAATTGATCGACCACCTTTCGAAGACCGGCAATGGTCTCCAAAGCTTCCTGATACTTCCCTGCGCGCTTCTGGGTTTGTACCTTAGCGGCGGCCTCGCGAACCGCAGTATGAAGCTCGCGTTCGGCGGCGCTTTCAAACAGCTCCGGATTCGCGTGCCGAGCATCGCCGATAGCCACGCCGGCCTTTTCAAGGATCTTGCGAATCCGCTTGAAGGAGACCGCGAGCGGCTCGAAATTCTTTGACTTACGGATGCCTTTCAATGCCATCAGGCGCTTCTGAGCGTCCACCAGGTCGTCGGCACCGGCGCGAAAGACGGCACTGACCTCGTCGTAGCCGAAGCCTTCCCGTTCGCGAAAAACAAACTTGGCGCGGTCGAGGATAAAGCCAAGGATCTGAGCTTCCTGGTCCGGCGTTACGCCGCGCTTGGGTTTGTGAGTGAGGAGCGCCTTGGCGGCAGCGCCAACAGCGAGAGAGAGCGAGACGGGCAGCTTCTTTTCCAGAATGATCTTGACGATCCCAAGCGCTGCGCGGCGTAAAGCGTATGGATCGCTCGAGCCGGTGGGCACCACTCCTACGGCAAAACAGCCGACGACAGAATCGAGCTTGTCCGCAAGTGCGACGGCGCAGCCGGTCAGGTTTCGCGGGATAGGATCTTCCAGACCGACGGGACGGTAGTGATCGTAGACCGCGTCGGCGATTTCATCGGATTCGCCCTGAGCGCGTGCGTAGAGCCCTCCGACAATGCCCTGAAGCTCGGTGAATTCGCGGACCATTTCAGTGGCGAGGTCGCACTTGGCGAGTTCGGCGGCGCGGTCGGCTTCCGCGACGTGGGCGTGGAGCATGCCGAGGTTGAACCACTGCTCAGTGAACCAGCGGGCGATGGCCCGGAGGCGTTCGACCTTGTCGCGATAACTGCCGAGGCGCGACTCGTAGGTAACGCGCTCCAGCTTCGGCAAATAGTCGGCGAGCCGACATTTCTGATCCCCCTGCCAGAAAAATTGGGCGTCGGCGAAGCGCGCGCGGAGGACACGTTCGTGCCCGGCGCGGATCAGTCCTTTGGAGTCCTTATCGATATTGATGACCGCCAGGAAATGCGGAGCCAGTTCACCATTTTTCTTCTCCACCGCGAAATACTTCTGGTGGTCGCGCATGACGGTGACCAGGATTTCGTCCGGGAGGCTCAGAAATGCCGCATCGAAGTCGCCCTGGATCACGGTCGGGTATTCGTTGAGATACGTCACCAGCATTCGAAGCGAGGCGTCGTCGTGGATGCGGTAGTTTCCCCGCTTGGCATGAACTTCGAGTTCCGCCGCGATTTTCTCCTGGCGGCGTCCGGGACGAACGATGACGCCATGGAGTTGGAGTTTTTTCTCGTAGTCCAGGAAGTTGCTGATAGGGATGGCGCTCGAGCCGAGGAAGCGATGGCCGCGAGTTGTGCGACCGGCAGCGATACCAGCGACAGAGAGTTTCAAAGGTTTGCCATCGAGCACGGCGACGATCCAGCGGATAGGGCGAATGAAGCGCGCGCCATCGAGGCCGGTCCAGGTCATGGAGCGCGGCCAGGTGAGATCGTGCACCACGCGGGGGAGGACATGGATCAGAATTTGCTCCGCGGTTCTGCCCAGCTTGACCTGTTTGGCGGCGAGGTACTCGCCCTTGGGCGTCTGAACCAGATAGAGATCGCTGACGTGAACACATTGCTTCTCGGCAAAGCTCTGTGCCGCGCGTGTCGGCGCGCCGACGGAATCGTAGGCCACGGACTTGGGCGGGCCGGTTACTTCCGTCTCGGCGTCAGCCTGCTTGGCGCGCAGTCCGCGGAGCCAAGCAGTCAGGCGACGTGGCGTGCTGAAGGTTTCCACCGATACGCCGTCAAAGAGGTTTTCAGCGGTGAGAAGTTTTTCGATGTTCGTGCGAAGTTCTTCTTCTGCCTTCGGAAGCATCCCGGCAGGAATCTCCTCACAGCCGACTTCGAAGAGGAGTTCGACGCGCTCTTCCTTTGCGGATGCCTTCATACCCGCACCTCACGGAGCGGTGCGGCGCCAGTCTGTGCTAGATACGATGCGGCCGTGCGGCAAGCCAGCGTGCGCACGCGAGCCATGAGCGCGGCACGCTCGGTGGTGGAGATTACGCCGCGCGCGTCCATCAGGTTGAAGAGGTGCGAACATTTGAGGCAATGGTCGTAAGCGGCAAGCAGCGGGTAACGAGTGCGGTCCTTCCCTTCCAATCCTTTGAATCCATCGAGGAGTTCTTTGGCCTGCTTCTCGTGCAATTCGAATTCGGAGCGAATCGAAGGCGCGTCGCTGCGATCGAAACTATATTCGGAAAACTGCTGCTCCTCCATCAAGCGAATGTCGCCGTAAGTCTTGTCCGCAGACCAGCGAAGATCGTAGACGCTCTCGACGCCCTGGAGAAACGCGCAAATGCGCTCGAGGCCGTAGGTGAGTTCGACAGAGACGGGATCCAGGTCGATGCCGCCGCTCTGTTGGAAGTAGGTGAACTGCGTAATCTCAAGACCGTCGAGCAAAACTTGCCAGCCGATGCCCCACGCGCCGAGGGTCGGTGATTCCCAGTTGTCCTCTTCAAAGCGAATGTCGTGCTCCTTGAGGATGATGCCGATGGCCCCGAGACTCTTCAAGTAGAGGTCCTGCACGTCAGCCGGAGAGGGCTTGAGAATCACTTGAAACTGGGAATGCTTGTACAAGCGATTGGGATTTTCGCCGTAACGTCCGTCGGCCGGCCGACGACTGGGTTGAACATATCCGACGCGGTAGGCATGCGGGCCGAGCACACGCAGGAAAGTTTCCGGGTGCATCGTGCCGGCGCCGACTTCCACGTCATAGGGCTGCTGAAGTACGCAACCCTGCTTCACCCAAAACTGCGAGAGCTGCAATAGCAAATCCTGAAAGGTGAGACCCTGCAATCTTTTCTCAAGTTTTACTTTAGCTTTCAAGTGATCTCCAAAAGTTTGCGCGTCAGCAGCCGCCGCTCGAGGTGGTGTTCGATCCAGCTCAACCCGGCTTCGCGTAATTCCGTAGCGCCGGGTTCGTTGGACTTCTCAATCTCCATACGATCCAGTCGTTCGCCAGCGAAACGCTCAGCTAGATTCCGCGCCGCAAGGTACAGTGGCTTCATTCCGGAACGACGGCACTTCTCGCAAAAGAGGCCGGGCTGGTGTGCGTCGTAAAAAGCTGGCTTGGCGCCGAATGCCGTACCGCAAACAACGCAGTGGTCAAAACGCGGCAGCCAGCCGCCCAGCCTCACTGTCCAGAAGGCGAAGTAGCTTAGCGGCAAGGTCCAATCGCTGGTGCGCTCGACTTCCCGCGTGACTAGCAGAATCAGCCGGAACATGGGTTCGGAGACTTCATGCTCCGGCAGAATAAGCTCCGCGATCTCGCTGATCACCGCGAGTCCGGTGCTGAGACCATAATCGCTTTGGGCCTTATGAAAGGACTCGAGCAACTCGGCCTGCTGGATGCGCACCAACTCGCGGTTTTCCTTCTCGACGTACCAGATCTGGACGTGCGAGAGGACCTCGAGCGTCGAACCGTAACGGTTCTTCAAAAGCCGGGCCCCGGCAGCCACGCCGCGCACCCGCCCCGAGGATCGCCCAAGAAAGCTCACCAGGCGGTCTGCTTCGCCCAGGGGAAATGTTTTCAGAATGATGGCTTCCGTTTCCCGCGCAGGCATGAGCAGTCGGCGCGCCGACGCTGCGCCGGACAAATTGCAGCACTCCGTCCGAAACGCGCGCACACGCAGAAGCATTGTAATTACCACACGCGCACTCTTCGTGCAATATTTCCGTGGAGAATTTCGCAGAAAACCATGCCGCGCGCCATGGCAGAATTGCATATGGCCCGCTTCGAAGCGAAAGGTTTGTTCCTACGGGGCGAGGTAAAGACAATGGATCAAGGCAATTACGGAGAGGAATTTGTTCTGTTAACTAGCGTACGCGCCACGCCTACATTATCGGACACTGAAAACATTTCCTCGCCCTTTTCATTTTCCGCGCGTTTCGCTACTCTCCTGCAGACCTCTACCCATGTTCATCCCGCTCAAGGACCTCAACCCATCGCGTACCTATCCCTTCACCAATATCACGCTGATCCTTGCCAACATCGCCCTGTTTATTTACGAGCTTGGCCTTGAGGTCACACTCCCCCGCCGGGCCTACGAAGCCCTGCTGTTCGCGTACTCCACGGTTCCTGCTCGTTTCCCTGCTTTCCTGGCGGGGCACGACAGCTTTGAAGGCTCCTTCGTGCCCCTGGTTACCAGTATGTTTCTCCATTCCGGCTTCCTGCACCTTGCCGGGAACATGCTCTTTCTCTGGATCTTCGGCGACAATGTCGAAGATTTCTTCGGGCACATACCGTATCTCTTCTTCTATCTCGTCTGTGGGGTGGGCGCGGGTCTGCTGCACGTGCTATTCAATCTGCACTCCAATTTGCCGGCCATCGGTGCGAGTGGGGCCATATCCGGTGTGATGGGCGCCTACATTTTGCTCTATCCCAGGGCGCGAATTCTTACACTGGTTTTTATCTTCCCTTTGCCGGTCCCTGCGGTGATCTTTCTAGGTTTGTGGTACGTCATGCAGTTTCTCGCAGGGATCGACGCCCTCGGACGCGGTGCTTCTGGGGGAGTGGCCTGGTGGGCGCACATCGGAGGGTTTCTGTTGGGGATGCTGCTGACGACGCTGGCTAGGCGACGTTAGAAGAGATGGCTGCCGGGTACAATTCAAGTATTACTTTAGTATGGCATTTAAAATGGAAACGAGCCTGACATGGCAAAAGCAGGAACGGGGCTGCCGTACTCCAAAAGTTGGCACAGTCACTTGTAGTGTTGCTGAGCGAGAGCTTCGGCCGATTTAGTGGCTAGCCAATCACCGACTTCGACCGTGTGTTTGTCGCCGCCGAGATCGGGCGTCGCATAGTTCTCGCGCAGTGCCGCCCGAACAGCGGTGCGCAGAGCGGCCGCTTCCGGCTTCCAACCGAGAAATTCCAGCATCATGGCGGAAGTGAGGACAGAGCCGAGTGGGTTGGCGATGCCCTTCCCGGCTAGGTTGGGGGCGGAGCCGTGCACCGGCTCGAAGAGGGACGTCTTGCCCGGATGAATGTTTCCCGATGGGGCTAGGCCCAGGCCACCCGCCAGCTGCGCCCCTAGATCGCTGATGATGTCGCCGAAGAGATTGCAAGTGACAATGACGTCGAATTGGCTAGGGTCGCGGACGAGCTCCATCACCAGGGTATCGATATACAGGTGTCGGGAATCGATGTCCGTGTATTCCTGACGGACTTCTTTGAAGACTCTCTGCCACAGGTCGTGGGCAAAGATCATGGCGTTCGATTTGTCACTCATACAGACGCGCTTCACGCCTTGCTGGCGGGCGTATTCGAAGGCATAGCGAATAATGCGCTCAACGCCTTTGCGAGAGTTTACGTCCTCCTGGACGGCGATCTCGTCTGGCGTGCCTTTCTTGAAGAACCCACCAACGCCGACGTAGAGGCCCTCGGTGTTCTCTCGGAAGATCATCAGGCGAAGCTCTTTTTCGCTGCGATCACGCAACGGCGTGAGCCGGTTGTCGAGGAGTTCCACGGGGCGAGCGTTGACGTAGAGGTCGAGCTTGAAACGCAGCCCCAGCAGAATGTCCGCCGCATGTTGATTCGAAGGCACGCGGGGATCGCCCAACGCCCCAAAGAGGATGGCGTCAAACTCGTCCCGCATCATTTCGACGGCTCCCACGGGAAGGCTTACATTCTGGCGGAGATACTTGTCCGCGCTCCAATCGAGTTCGACAAATTCCAAAGGCCGCCTGGCAGGTGCGGCTACGGCTTTAAGCACCTTCACGGCTTGTGGTGTAACTTCCGCCCCGATGCCGTCGCCGGGGATCACCGCGATGCGCGCCGCTGGGCCACCGTTTCGCAAAGGAATGCCTGGCAAAGTCTTGCCTCCTTGACGGCTCGCCTTCCTGCCGCCCGATGAATTGTGGAATGGAACGAGCGCAGGCTATTCTTTCATCAAAGTGAAGAATACGCCATCGGCCCGACTCCGGACGTTACACGGTGCGCTCGGCCCTTCTTGGGCTCTGGGCAATATGATCTACCGGGTGGAGGGCATTTTCCTTGGGGGGCTAGCCACCGTTCCTTGGTGTTCACTCAGTAGTTTGAAACTCACGGGCTCGGAGACGCATGCGTTGCAACCGGCCTCAAGAAAGCGCTGCTGTTCCGTCACCATAGCGTCGGCCGTCACGGCAATCGCGGGGATACGACAAAGTCTTGGCTGCCGTCGTAGCCGTTCCACCCAGCGCGTCTTCATTGCCAAGCTGGACATCAAGCAAGACCAGGTCGGGCTCTTGGTGCCCAAGTGTGCGCCACGCGGTCTGCAGATCTTCCGCACTCAGAACTTCATGGCCTTGCGTTTCCAGCCAGTCACAAAGCAACTCGGGTTGTCTCCCACGACCAGGATGCGATGTTTCACACTATCCCGGGATACCCAGGGACATCACGCGCCCCAGCTGCTTGACCAGCGCCTCCTGCCACGGTTGCCGTTTGTGCAGCAACGATTCCGCATGTCCGGGAAGATAATTCTGCTCTTCCTGGCGCAAATCCTTACTCATCAGGATGAACACGGGAAGGTCGGCCGTGCGACGGCTGGCACGCCACTGACTGAGCAGTTCGAAGCCGCTGGCTTCGGGCAAGACCAAATCGAGAATCGCCAGTTCGGACAAGTTAGCGGCTACCTGGGCACGGGCTTGGGCGCCATCCGCAGCAGTCGCCACTGTGTACCCCCTGTACGGCGCGCAGCACCTCAGCCCGGTATGGATGTCCGGCCTGACTCAATCCAGTAAACGCCACCAAGAGCCAGAAGCACGCCGAACACCTGAATCCACGAGCCTTGTTCACCGAGCAAGAGAATTCCGAGGAGTGTTGCCAACACCGGTAAGAGGTAGGTGAAGGCGCTCAATTGCGAGGCCTCCAAATAACGTAGCAACGAAAAGTACAAGACGTAGGCGACTGCAGAACCGAAGATTGCCATGTAGAGCATGGCGGCCCAGCCGGCCCAAGTGACGGCGCGCCATTGTTCCGCCGAGCCGAGCGCGGCAGCGCGATAAATCGCGACGGGCAGGACAATCAGCGCTCCTGCATAGTGGCTGAACGCCGTCATGGTCAAGGGGTTGTAGCGGCCCGCCAGTTGTTTGCCAAGCACAACGTACATCGCGAAACCGATCGAGCCAGTCATGGTGATGGCGTCGCCCAGAACGGATGGCGAATGCGCGGAAATACCGTTCTCCGATGCCAGTACGGCGATGCCCGCAAATGCAACGACCATGCCCATCGCTTTGCGCCCGGTAGCCCTTTCCAATTTGAAGAGCACCGCAAAGATCAGCGTATAAATCGGCCCCATCCCAACGATCACTGCGGCGTGGCTGACGGATGTATATCGCAGACCGACTGTGAAGCAGACCTGATTTATCGCTACGCCGAAGAAGCCCATGTACAGGAAAGTCCAAAGATCGCAGAGGGTGAACTCTGGCCGCCGACTCTCGGCTGCTTCGGCAAAGGCGGGCAGTCGCGAGCACAACGGGTAGACAGGAAGCATCATCGCGCCTGCGAGCACCACGCGAAACGATGCCAGGGTCATGGCCGGTAGGGACCGCAGCCCAATTTTCGCGGCGATGAAGTTGATCGCCC
>Ga0209577_10001190_pt1 | contig 26016 bp, 22 predicted proteins | sample GraSoiAngelo_109_FD_185874 | JGI IMG/M metagenome (GOLD analysis project Ga0209577, IMG submission 185874) | Grasslands soil microbial communities from the Angelo Coastal Reserve, California, USA - 14_0903_12_20cm (SPAdes) (version 2) | ecosystem: Environmental > Terrestrial > Soil > Grasslands...
CAACTCGCGCGGGGCGATCGCGCGTTTCGACCGCGATGCCATAGAAGTACGGCTGGTTGACACACAAGAGTGTGTCCAAGCGGATGTCGCGATTGCCGCGGCGACCACCGCGGTCGTAAAGACGCTGTATTCAGAAACCTGCTCCACGCTCTGGCAGCAGCAGGCTGTCCCGACGGATGTTCTGTTCGAGTTGTTCTTGGCTTGCACACAAACGGCGGAAGAAGCGGTCGTCGATAACGCGCAGTTGCTCGACGTTCTCGGTTTGAAGCCGCGGCGCTGCAGGGCGCGGGAGGTGTGGCGGCATCTAATCGAAGCGGCCGGCTCTGCAAACCACAATTGCGACGAATGGTGGCGCTCGCGGATCGATGTAATCCTCGATCGCGGGACGCTCGCGCGGAGAATACTACGCGCAATCGACGGCGACTTTGCCCCCGAAAGGCTTCGAGAGGTCTATCGCCGTTTATGCCAATGCCTCGACCTTGGAGAGGTGTTCGATTGAGCGCGTCGACGCGTCACGCCACGTCATCCGCCCGCATTGAACCTGTGTCGCTTGTCGTGACCTGCGAGCATGGCGGCAACCGGATACCTCCCGCGTACGCGGCTTGGTTTCGAGGCGCGCGGGCCCTGCTTGCGACGCATCGCGGCTACGATCCAGGCGCACTTGCCATGGCGCGGACGCTGTCGTCGGCGTTTTCCGCCGTTTTGGTCGCATCCACCGTCAGCCGCCTTTTAGTCGACCTCAATCGTTCGCCGAGCCATCGCGCCGTCTATTCAGCGGTGATCCGCAAGGCACCGCCGGACGTGCGTCGGGAAATCTACCGGCGTTATTACCTGCCCTATCGCACTGCCGTGGAAGACGCGGTACGCGCAGCGGTTCGGCGCGGCTATCGCGTCGTTCACATTTCCGCGCACAGTTTTGCGCCGATCTTGGATCGCATCGTACGCCGCGCTGATGTGGGCTTGCTCTATGATCCGCACCGGCGCAGCGAACAGCGTCTGTGCGCGCGCTGGCAATCCGCCATGCGCGTCCGGGCCCCCGACTGGCGAGTCCGGCGCAACTATCCGTACAAAGGGAACAGCGATGGGCTGACACGCTATCTGCGCCTGAAATTTGGCAGCGGCGTCTATAGTGGCATCGAGCTTGAAATCAATCAGAGAATGATTGGTAACAGCGCCCGCGGCTGGGAACAAACGCGGTCGACAATCGTCGCTTCATTGCGCGCGGCTTTGGATATGTAGCAAGGCACGGAGGATCCGATGTCGCTTCGTATCGCGATAATTAGCTGGGGTTCGTTGATCTGGGATCCCGATTCCAAATTCGATCGTATGCATCGGGGTTGGATCGAAGACGGCCCGGTGCTCAAGATCGAATTCTCGCAGGTGGATCCTGCAGGCGACGGCGGCCTGACCTTGGTAATAGACCCGAAGCATGGCGCCGCCTGCAGAACCTACTATGCGCTGAGTAGGCGCCACCGCCCGGAAACGGCGCTTCATGATTTGAGCCGGCGCGAAGGGGTCCCGAACAAAGCAATTGGCTTTGTATCGTTGTTGACCCTTAGGTCGCGAGGCCACGATCCGGCAAGCGTAAAGGAGATCGCGCTTTGGGCTGCGAAGCATCGGATCGATGTCGCACTGTGGACTGATTGTCCCAGCAATTTTGCCCGGCGATGCCACAGGCCTTTCAGCGTTTCCGCTGCGATCACACACCTTCAGGGGCTCAGCGCACAGGCCAAGGTCGAAATCGCCGAGTACCTGTGGCGAGCACCCCCGACGGTCGACACTCCGCTGCGGCGGGCGCTGCAAGGGCCGCCTTGGTTCGCTCCACTCAAGCGACGTCCCGATCGGGCCTCCTAGGGCTGCACCAAGCGCACGTCTTTCGGCATCAAATGATGCTATAGCTGATGCTTCGTTAACTTGGATGACGCTCTGCTGGATCGAGCGCGGAAGCTGAGCGGTTTGAGCGAGCGCAGTTCGCTCCTGCGGGAAGCCTTGGAGGCTTTGATTCAGCGCGAGAGTGCACGTCGTCTCGCGCGACTTGGCGGCACGCAACCGCGATTGCGCGCACCTCCGCGTCGCCGTGCTCAATCTTCGTGATTCTGGTGGATACCTCCGTCTGGGTAGACCAACTGCGGCGCAGTGATCCTGCGCTCGTAGCCGCGCTGGACGTCAATACCGTGGCAGTACACGCCTTCGTGGTTGGAGAACTTGCTTGTAGCCAGCTCAAGTCGCGCCACGAGGTATTGAGCCTCCTGAATTCGTTGACGCGGTTAGCGGCGGCTACGGACGATGAGGCCCTGTATTTCCTCGAGCGTCATCGCTTATTGGTCGCGGATTGGGATACATCGAGGTACGCCTTCTTGCGGCCGCAGCCTTGAACGATGACACACGGCTGTGGACGCGCGACAAACAGCTCAAAACAATTGCCGTCGACTTGGGCCTTGCCGTTGAGTCATAAGGACACGCAGAGGCCTGCCCTGCGCTTGCCGCGTCAAGATATTGCAAAAATATCAGTGCCAGATCGCACGCACGATGTTGGCGCTTATTTCGTAGAGCGCGTAATAGCTTCCGCGCAATCCGGACATGCTCGGCAGGAAGTCGAGCACTGAGTCCGGATGCTCGAAGCTGCCGCCGGTCGGCGCTGGTATGGTGTCGATTTGCGCATCGGTGAACTCCGCGGTTGCCCGCCGCATATCGAAGTAATGCGCAACCAGGATAACCCGCCGAATCCCGGCCGCACGCAGGATTTCGGCGCTGCGCAGCGCATTTTCGTGCGTCGTCCGCGAGCGCGCTTCAAGCCATTGCACCTGCTGCCCGAATTCGCGTTCGAGCGCCTCCTGCATGAGCTTGGCTTCGGTTTCTCCTCCATCCACCGATCCGCCACTGACCAGTATTGGCAGGTGAGTCAATCGCGCAACCACTGCGCCGTAGCGAACGCGCTCCAGCGTCAGCGTGCCTAGCGTGTCTCCGCCGTACTCGGCGGCATGGCGGCGTTTGCCGCCTCCGATTATGACGATCGCCCGTGCATCGGCGGCGTGCGCGATGTCGAATGCGGGCGCCGTTTCCAGCCCGCGCAAAAGCGCACCGGAGACCGCCGGCATCGAGAGGACGAAGAGCAGCAACACGCTGCCCCAGGCCATCGCGCGGCCGGTGCGGGGAAATCGCCGGTAGAGCGAGAGTCCGAGGAGGGCGACAAGGATCAGTCCTGTCGGCGGGAGCAACAGCGCCTTGAAAACCGCCTTTACCCAGATCGGATCAAGGAGCGACATTTCCATCGATGTTCAGATCGAGTAGCCAAGCGCAGATGTGGCGGGGTGCCCGGCAACGCTCGCGTCAGCGAAGCTTTTTCAGCATTTGCTCGAGATGGCTGGACGGCACCGCGTAGGTGATGCCCGACGGTTGCGTCAATGCCGATTCCTTGGTTCCCTTGACGAACACCATGTTCACCACGCCCAGGACCTCGCCGGTGTCGGGGTCGTACAGCGGGCTGCCGCTGTTGCCCGGATAGGCCGTCGCATCGAGCTGAAACACGGGAAAGGCTCCCGACGACAGGCGACGAAGCGTATTGGCGTCAAGATCGCCGGCCCGCGCCTGCGGGATGGCGATGGGTGAGATCGCCGATATCATGCCGCGGTGCGTAGCCGGATACGGCCCGAGTACCGCCCCGATGGGGTAACCGGTAAAGAATACCTCCTGCCCCTCCTTGACGGGCTCGGAAGCGCGGATTTTCAACGCGGGCAGCGTGGCTCCGGACATTTTCAGCACGCCAATATCCGACGCTGGATCCACGGCGATCTGCTTTGCCTCTCGAACCTGTGGCTGGATGTTGCCGTCCTTCGCCGGTCCGGGAATCAGCACCGCCAGCACCTCCATCTTGACGGGATCGACCATGGCCGGAAGCACGTGAGCATTGGTCACGATCAGGCTCCCGTCGCCGACAGCGAAGCCCGTACCCCGAAACTCGAACTGCGGAGAACGCGTGCGAACGAAGGTTCCCACCGCCACCACCGATCCCTTGACGCGATCGATCGTGTCCATCCTGTCGGCGTGCGCAGGCAATGCCTGGAGCAGCACGATCGAGAGCAATGCGCTCGTTGCGCTGCGGAGCAGTGCGCGGCGCGCACGCGAGTAGCGAATCAAGGAGCCTTCGGGCCCGACGTTCTTTCGGCGCTGACGACGATCGGCGACGGTGCGGCGATGCTGGGGTCGAAGGAATGCCGCTGATTGGAGAAAAGCCGCGACACGCGCCTCACGTACTCGCGGGTTTCGGGATACGGCGGCACACCCTTGTATCTGTCGACGGCCGCTTCACCGGCGTTATACGCCGCCACCGCGAAGGTGACTTCCCCCTGGTAATAGGCGAGAAGCCAACGCAGATAAGCAAGTCCGCCGCGCACATTATCGTTGACGTCAAAGCGATTGCGAACTTTGAACCGCGCCGCGGTCGACGAAATGAGTTGCATGAGCCCGCGAGCATCCCTCAATGATTGCGCCTCGGGACGGAAATTCGATTCGATGGCGATGACGGCGAGCGCCAGCCGCGGCTCGATCCCGTACTTCGGCGCGGTCTTGAGCACGAGATCGGCGATTTTCTTCTTGTCCGGCGGCAGATTGGCAAAAGGATCGGGACCATCGATCAGCATCGCGGGCGGATCCAGTTCTGACGATTTCATGCAATCGGGCATGACGCCGCCTTCGTAGCCGACGTGCCGTTGCATTTCGCGAGCGTATGCGTTCCCCGCCGCCGCTGCGCGCGCGAACAGAAACGCCGCCATATCATCGCTGCGCGCGACGCCGCGGCCGTTGGCGTACATCCAGCCCAACGCGAACGCAGCTTCGGGATCACCGCTGCGGGCCGCTTCGCAATAGAGCAGCGAAGCCTTGCGCTGATCCTTGGCGACGCCTTCACCATGCTCATAGGCCAGCGCCTGCGCCACCAGCTCAGCGCTTGCGAAAGCTGAGCCCGATTGCGCGGCGAATACCGTTGCCGCCGTCATGCATGACGTCGCCGCAAGCAGGCACGAGAGCCAAGGCATGCTAGTCGAACGCAGCAAGCGTTCAGGCCAAGCCATGGACACCCGCCCTCTTCGATGCTTCGATGTCTGCATCCATCGACATGCGAGTCTACCAGGGGAGGGCTTCGCGCAATCCCGAACGCGTATCGAAAGTCGGCTGATAGCCCAGCAGCCGCCGAGCCTTGGAAACATCGGCCTGCGAGTGGCGGACGTCGCCCGGGCGAAAGTCCTCATGCCGTGGCTGCGAAATCCGCAGCCCGGGATGCCGCTCGACGACGAGCTCGCGCAAAGTACGATAAAGTTCGTTGAGCGACATGCGCCCACCCGCGGCGACATTGTAGATCTGTCCGATCGCTGCCGGATCCGCCACGGTTGCCGCGAGCAGATTGGCCTCCACGACGTTGCCGATGTGGCAGAAATCGCGGGTTGTTTCGCCGTCGCCATAGATCGTGATCGGCGTTCCGCCAAGCATCGCATCCACCCAGCGCGGAATCACGGCTGCGTAAGCACCCTCGGGATCCTGACGCGAGCCGAAGACGTTGAAATAGCGCAAGCCAATGCTTCCCAGACCGTAGCAACGGTAGAACACCTGGGCATACAGCTCGTCGAGATATTTACTTACCGCGTAGGGAGATAGCGGATTACCGATCCGGTCTTCGACTTTCGGCAGATCCGGATGGTCTCCGTAGGTCGAGCTTGAAGCGGCATACACAAAACGTCGAACTCCCGCGTCGCGCGCGGCGACCAACATGTTGAGAAATCCGGTCGCATTGGCGGCGTGCGTGCGCAGCGGATCTGCGAGCGATCGCGGGACCGAGCCCAACGCGGCCTGGTGCAACACGATGTCGACCGAGTCGCAAACGCGGCGGCAGGTGTCGAAGTCGACTATGTCGCCGTCGATGAAAGCGTGACGTTTCCATGCTCCTTCGCCGACCGAACGGCGTACTTCGTCCAGGTTCCGGCTATGGCCGGTCTCGAAGTTATCGACGCTGACGACATCCTGATCGAGCCGCAAGAGCGCTTCCAGTAGATGCGACCCGATGAATCCGGCGCTGCCCGTCACCAGCCATCGCCGGCACTGTCCGCGCACCGCCTGCGCACCCGGCAATGCGCCGATAGATTCATGCCCGGCACCAGGCATCACAGCCTCCATACCGTGAGACCGCGGGCGCGCAATTGCGCCGCGTCTGCCTGACACTTGACATCCATGTATAGCCCACCCTGCTCCAGCTTGCCCACGTAGTCATCCACCGGACGCTGCTTGAACACGCGATGCGACACCGCGGCGACGATGGCCTGCGCGCGCGGCAGCGCGTCCCAATGCTTGAGCTCGATGCCGTATTCGCGCCGCGCTTCGTCCGGGTCCGCGACCGGATCGTGGACATGCACCGTCAGCCCATACGACGCGAGCTCGTTCACGACGTCGATGACGCGTGTGTTGCGGATGTCCGGGCAGTCTTCCTTGAACGTCAGACCCAGCACCGTAACCTGCGCACCTCTTATGGGTGAGCCTGCCTGGATCATCTGTTTGACGGTTTGCTCGGCGACATATTTGCCCATGCCATCGTTGATCCGGCGGCCAGCAAGGATCACCTGTGGATGATAGCCGAGCTTGTCCGCCTTGTGGGTAAGGTAGTATGGGTCGACGCCGATGCAATGGCCACCGACGAGCCCGGGTCTGAAAGGCAGAAAGTTCCACTTGGTTCCCGCAGCCTCGAGCACCTCGGTCGTATCGATACCGATCTTGTGAAACAGAAGCGCGAGCTCGTTCATCAACGCAATGTTGAGATCGCGCTGCGTGTTCTCGATGACTTTCGCGGCCTCGGCTACGCTGATGCTGCTCGCCCGATACACGCCCGCAGTGACGATACTGGAATAAATTGACGCGACTCGGTCGAGCGTTTCCGGCGTGTCACCCGACACGACCTTGGTAATGCGGGTCAGGGTATGCTCCTTGTCGCCAGGATTGATGCGCTCGGGCGAATAGCCGACAAAAAAATCGCGCTTCCACTTCTTCCCCGAGTGCCGCTCCAGAACCGGAACACAGATTTCCTCCGTCGCGCCCGGATAGACGGTCGACTCGAATACCACCGTTGCACCCGGCTTGAGATTGTCACCCACCGTAGCGCTCGCACGAAGGAGAGGGCCAAAGTCAGGCTGGTGCGCTTCGTCCACCGGGGTTGGCACAGCCACGACGATAAAGTCAGCGTTGCGCAGCTCCGCCGCATCGGTGGTGAAGCGCAGCGTGCTTGCCGCGCGCAGCGCTTCGGGGGTCACTTCGCCGGTGGGATCGATGCCTTTTCGATACGCGGCGATCTTGACGGCCGACAAATCGAAGCCGATGGTCGAGTACTTCTTCGCGAATTCGACCGCGATCGGAAGGCCGACATAACCCAGTCCGACGACGGCAATGGTTGTCGTGTCGGTCATTTCAGGCAATCTTTCGTTGCGATGGCAGAGCCGCCGCGATCGGGGTCAGTCTGGAATGAACAAGTACCATCGAAGCCACTCAAATCTCCCCCAATAGCTTCTCTGCATCGGCGCGGAGAGGCGAGCTCTTCGCTAGCTTGCTCAACAGCGTTTCGAGCTCGCGCCGGGCTCCCGCCTTATCCCCTGCCTTGATCATTGCGGTTGCGAGATGAAGCCGGATCTCGCTGTTTGTCGGCGCGAGGTTCAACGCGGCGTGAATGAGCTCCACACCCCGCTTGGTATCGCCCGTTCGAACCAGTGTCCAGCCGAGCGTATCAATCACGTTCGCGTTGTAGGGTGCCTGCAGATAGGCCTTCTCGGCGACTTCAGTGGCCTTTGGATCCCCTAATTCACCAAGCGCCCATGCGAGGTCGTTCAGCAAGACAGCATTGTCGGGCTCGATGTCGAGCGCGAGCTTGTAATTGGAGGCAGCTGCCCGGTATTCCTTTTTGCGCAGGTTCTGCTCCGCCAGAAACACCAGCATTGTCGTGTCTTTAGGGTGCGCGGATGTCCATTTCGCCGCCCACTCGTTCGCCTCGGCCGCCTTCCCCGCATTTTGCAATGCGTTGTAGCCGGCCATGGCAAGGATGGGCGCAGGCTGGCGCGCGATTGCTTCGCGATAGATTCGCGCCGCTTCGCTCCACTTCTTTTGAGCGGCGAGCACTTCAGCCTCGATTGCAAATCCGAGGGCACGATCCGGGTGCTCCTTCTGAAGCTTACGGCCCTCGGCAATTGCGTCTTCCGGATGACCGGACAGGACGAAGATCCTCGACAGCATGACCCAGGCCTGAGCTTGCTCGGGCTGAGCCGCAAGGGCTTTGCGCAGTGACTCGATTGCCGCAGTGTAGTCTTTCGCTCCTGCCTGTGCGTCTGCGAGCCGCATCAGGGCCATTGCGTTTTGCGGCTTCAGTCGGACAACCTGTTTGAACGTATCGATTGCCCGAGCTCGCTCTCCGGCTGCGAGCTGTGCAACACCGAACGACTCGACGATCTGGGGGTCGTTGGGAAGCGCAGCGCGCGCCGCGTCCGCCGCGGCAAGTTGACCCTTCGTGTCTCCGTTTCGTGAGTAATAGTTGATGAGTGCGAGTCGTGGCCGAACCGATGTCGGATTCGCGGTGATCGCACGCTCGACCGCCGCCTTTACATCTGCAGGGCTCTGACCTGTGACAGCAGCAAGCTCGCCGAGTGCGAGCAGTACATCTTCGTTTTTAGGCTCTTGCGCGACAATACGTTCGTAGCGTTTCCGCGCATCCTCAGGCTTGCGGTCTTGCAGATCTAGCAGAGCGAGTGTCCGCGCCGCATTGAAGTTGTTGGGTTCGAGCTCCAATGCTTTCTCGAAACTGGCGCGGGCGCTTTTCTGATCGCGCAAACCAAGATATGCCGCCCCTTTGAGGTTGTGGGTCAGGGGATTGTTGGGTTGTTTTGTCTCGAGCGTTTTGACTGCCGCCAGTGCCTTGTCGAAAGCGCCCTGCTGCAGGCTCGCGATGATCAACGCGACATCTGCCTGGTACTGTGACGGCTCGGCCTGCGACAGCGATTCGAGGTCTTTGAATGCCCGAGACGTGTCGCCGGCCGCGAAGCGCATCTGCGCGAGCCGGACGTCGCTTGCAACGTTGCCCTTGTCGATGGCGTTGGCGCGTTCATAGTCTTGCGCGGCTTTGGCGAGATTTCCGGAGGCGAGATATGCCTCGCCTGCGGTCCGTAGCAACGTCGGTTCGTCCGGGGCCCGCTTGAGGCCTTCTTCAAGAATTTCGAGCGCTTGCGCACGCCGACCTGTCTTCAAGTAGGTGAGCGCCAGCACCCGTACCGCGTTCAGCTCGCTGGGAACTTGCGCAACAACTCTGCGAAGCGCTTCCTCGGCAGCGGCAAAGGATCCAAGCTGAAAATGGATCAGACCGGAGAGGTACAGGGCGCGAAGATTGTCCGGTTGCTGGGCAAGTATCTGTTGCACCGCGTCGCGAGCGTGGATCGAATCATTACGCGCGAACGAAACCAGGGCATCCGAAAAGACAGTACGGAAATCCTGGGGCGCCAGCTTCTTCATTGCCTCCAGTTGAGCGGTTGCCTTGTCGACCTGCTTGCTTGCCACGAGCTGCGGCACCAGCGCGAACTTCATATTGAGCGACACCGGGTTGGCGGCGACCGCGTCTTCGAGCGTCTTGATCGCTTCTTCGCGACGCCCCTGGCTCAGCTGGAGCTGAGACTTGAAGATTATCGCGTCCGGGTCGTTCGGGGCGGCCGCGATTGCCTCGTCGAGGTGCTTGAGCGCCTGTGGCAAATCGTTCCCCATCGCATCGAGCTGAGCCTGAACCGTCAGTAGCCGAGCGCCGCCTTGCTTCGTTGCCAGCGCGGCTTCGACCGATGCGCGCGCGAACTTTGTTTCGCCAAGCGCAAGATAGGCCATCGCCAGCGAAGTCGATAGGTCCGCGCGAGCGACGGCGCCATCGAGCTTCCGCTCGCCAAGCTCCAATACAAGTTTTCTGTACTCGGCCTGAGCGAGGAGCGCCCGCGCGAGAGCCGCGTAGACATCGTCTGACTGATAATGGAAATCCAGCGCCTTGCGAAGCTCAACCTCGGCGCCGCTCGGGTTACCGCTGTCAAGCAGCGCCTTGCCGAGAAGAAAGCGTGCCTCGGGATTGTCGGGGGCGTCCTGCAATGCGCTTTTGAGCTGGATGATGCTGGCCGGATAGTCACCCTTCGCAATATAGGACTTCGCCGATGCGATCAGTACCGAAGGATCCCCTTTACCGCAGGCTGCGAGCGCCAGCAGGGCAAGCAACACCGTCGTGGCAAAAAGAAATTTCGTAGAATTCACTTGATTCATCGTTTCCCTTGGCATTTGGCCGCTGCCCTGCCCAACCTATCTTAGACCGAAGCGCTGCATCAAATCGTATAGCGTTGGACGGCTCACGCCGAGAAGCTCGGCTGCTTTGCTGAGATTGCCATTCACCCGTCCAAGAACGCGCAGCACGGCGCTCTTCTCGGCTTCATCGCGAACCTGACGCAGATTGAGCGCGATCGGCTCCGCACCGACCGGTGCCAGACCGAGGTCCTCGCCGCTTATGGTTGGCCCATCCGCCATTATCACGGCGCGCTTGATGACGTTTTCCAGTTCGCGGACGTTGCCGGGCCACGGATGCGATTCGATCGCGGCGATGGCGTCGGCGAGGATGGTCATCGCGCCCCGCTTTTGGTCGGCCGCAAAGCGGCGCGCGAACACGTGCGAGAGAAGCGTCGCATCTCCCTGACGCGCACGCAGTGGCGGAATCTCGACTGTGATCTCAGCCAGCCGGTAATAGAGGTCTTCGCGAAACTTCCCGCTGACGATTTGATCCTTCAGGCTGGCGTGCGTGGCGCACACAACGCGCACGTCGACTGGAATCTCCTGCCGGCCGCCGACCCGCTCTATCACGCGCTCCTGCAGAAAGCGCAACAGCTTGGCCTGGAGGGACATCGGCAAATCGCCGATTTCGTCGAGGAATAGCGTTCCGCCATTCGCGGTCTCGATCTTGCCCAGGGTTTGCTTGGCCGCGCCGGTGTATGCACCCTTCTCGTAACCGAACAACTCACTTTCGAGCAGCGTCTCCGGTATCGCAGCGCAGTTGATCGCCACAAATCGCCCGTCACGACGCAACGACAGATCGTGCAGCGCCCGCGCCAGCAATTCCTTTCCGGTGCCCGACTCGCCTTGAATCAGCACGGTGGCTGACGCCGGGGCCACCTTCTCGATCGTACGGCACATCCGCTGCATCGCCGGATCGCGGGTGATGATGCACGACATTCCTGGCGGCGGTTGCGTCGCCTGCAATCGTCGGTTTTCCTCCTGAAGCTCGTGCACCCGGAACGCCCGATCGATGGTCCATGTGAGAATTTCCGGTTCGAAGGGCTTGGTGCAGAAATCGTGCGCGCCGAGCGCTATGGTCTTGACCGCGTTTGCGCGATCGTTTTGCCCGGTGAGGACGATCACCTTGGTGTCGGGTGCAAGGGCATGGATCTCCTCGAGCAACCGCAATCCTTCGGTGGGATCGTCAGGCACAGGAGGTAGACCGAGGTCCATGGTGACGACCGCAGGCTCGTATCGACGGAGCTGCGCGATCGCAGATTCCCTGTCGGTCGCGACGATCGTCTCGTACTGATCGAACGCCCATTGCATCTGCTTCTGAAGCGCCGGATCGTCTTCAACGATCAGCAAAGGCTTTCGTGCTTCGGTCACGCAACTTCCTCCAGCGGCGCAGACGGGGTCGCAGCGCTGTCGCCAATCGGCAATAGCACCCGCACGCGTGTGCCCATGTTAACGGCGCTATCGACCAGTATCTTCCCGCCCAATCCGGAAATGTATTGAACGCTTTCGTAGACCCCGATTCCCATGCCGGCCTTCTTGGTAGTCTGAAACGGCTTGAACAGCCGCTCGCGAACAAATTCAGCACTCATGCCGATACCGGTATCCGCAACTTCGATAACGGCGAATCGATCCTCGCGTTCGAGCTGTACCGAGACATCACCACCGTTGACCGTGGCATCGATGGCGTTCTGCAAAATGTGCCCGAGAACGTGTTCAAGGCGCTCCTCATGCCCAAACGCAACAAGCGGCGACGTGGCGGCGACATGGATAGGCGGCTCATGGCTCGACATCGAAGCGCAAACCTTGCGCACGACAACGCCAAGATCGACCAGACGCGGATTCTCCAATGGGCTGCCGCGGGTGCGTAACTGTAACATCAGCTTGTGCATTTTCTCGACGACGTTTTCGACCGTCGAAAGCATATCGCGCTGAAACTCGGGGTTGTCTCGATGCCTTTCGGCGTTTCTGAGCATCAGCGAAAGCTGGGCTACCAGATTCTTCAAGTCGTGGACGACAAATGCCGACATGCGGTTGAACGCGTCGAACTTGCGGGCCTCCAGAAGCGCCTCCGTGGCCCGTATGTGTCCAAGATAGCTTGCTGCCTGCTGACTGGCTGTCTTGAGCAAGTCGCGGACTTCCCAGTCGATCTCGATCTTGGTTCGCGGCGCGGTAAGGACCACGAATCCGATGCCCGCACCCGATCCGAGCGGAACGATAAGCCACGGATCCCTGATCGATGCCAGCCAGTCCGGCAGCGTCAGATCAGGATAACGATCGGGTGCTGACGCGTACTCCGTTAGATTGATCACCCAACTGGTCTTGTCCAGGAAACGTGCCAGTGAACCGTCGGTCCTTTCCACCGCATCTACAGGAAGCAGGTTCCACCGCGCGGACATCTGGATCCCAGCGCCTTCTGTCTGAAGCCACAGCATCCCGGCTGGGCTCTCCACAAGATCCGCAATCGCTCTGATCACCCTCTCGTGAACACCCAGGAAAGCGCCCTCGGTGGAGAGATCGCGGGTGAACCGCAGCCATTCCTCGCGATAGTCATAGCGATATGAGAAAAAATGCTTGCTGACAAATACTCTGAGCTTCGACCGGAAGCGACCCGAGGATGCCACCACGACGATGCAAAGCAACGCGCCGAAGAGCAATTCGATCTGGAGCACGCGTCCCCAGTCCCCGCCGACATAGCGTACGTAATAGCCCGCCGCAGCGATCGCGAACAGAAACGCGCCTGACACCACCAGGGCTGTAGAGTGAAACACGGCGTCGCGCGACAAATGCATCTGGACGGTCCAACCGCTGTTGCGCGCGGTAGCGACTGCCAGAAACGGAATGACCAGAGCATTCGCAATCCCGCGCGCTACCCAAAGATCGGCTTCGATGCCGCCAAACAGCATCGAATCGGCGTAGAGAAACAAGTCAAATCCGAAGATGCCAGCGAGCGCGACACACAGCGGTTTGATGCCCCACCGCTCGTGCGGCTCCGTCCTGCGGATCAGCTGCTCGACAAGCATCAACCCAAAGACCGCCAAACCGAGACGAGCGGCAAAAACCGCGCGCGGGGCTTCGATTCCGAGAGCCCGCGAGAATGGCAGGGCATCCGATAGTGCCAAGCTTGTGAGTAAGGCGACTGCAACAAGCGCAACGGCCCACACCGGGATCTGACGCATGGCTTCCGGCAGGCCACCGAATTTCGGCTTGGCTCGCAGCAGACTGGCGAGGAAGACAAACCAGATCGTATAGCGAAGCGTATCCGTGACATCCGACGCAAGCCACGCGGTCGACGAGGGCCAGACCACAGCCACCACACTGGATATAGCCCAGAGCGCCGTAGCAAGCGTGGCGCCGAAAAGCAGTGACGCTCGCACCCCTCCGCGCCATCCGAATGTCATCCGGATCGCAAAAGCAAGATAGCCGATGACAGCTAAGCTGTAACTCCAGGCGGCGATAGTGGCAAGGTTCGTTGCGTTCACGGGATCGGATCGCGGCTCGGCCAGAAATCAGGCAATTTTAGCTTGGCTGCGGCGCTGCAGGAAGTTCTACCCAAGCCAAGTTACAGAGGACATCTGAGGTCCCGATGCTCCAGCGAGCGGCACGCCGCCCGCTGGGGTCCATGCCGGGGAGCATCGGGGAGATTCGCCGGGTGTGGCTGCCTGCGACTAGCGCGCCCCATCGCCAATCATGACAACTCTTACCGTATCGGTAAGGATGAGCAGATCGAGCAGAAGCGTATGGTTCTTGACATAGTAAAGATCGTATTCAAGCTTCTTGACTGCATGTTCTATGGTAGAGCCATACGAGTAGCGTACCTGCGCCCAGCCTGTGATGCCGGGCTTGACGCTATGCCGGACCGCGTAGAACGGTATTTGCTCCGTTAGCATCGCCACGAACTCGGGTCGCTCGGGCCGCGGACCGACAAGGCTCATTTCGCCACGCAGCACGTTGATCAGCTGCGGCAGCTCATCGACCCGGGTGCGCCGCATGAAGCGGCCGACCCGGGTCACGCGAGCATCGTTGGCCGCAGCCCACGATGGCCGGCCGTCCTTTTCAGCATCCAGCCCCATGCTGCGAAACTTGAGCAGCGTAAATTTTTTGCCTCCGCGGCCGACACGGTCCTGACGATAGATGACATTAGGTCCCCTGCTCTCGATCACGATCGAGAGCGCCATGATCGCCATGATCGGCAGCGTGAACACCAGCAAGATCGCCGTGGCCGAGATATCGAACAATCTCTTTATGAAGCCTCGCAGCCAACCCTGCCGATATCCGTCGCCGTAGATCAGCCAGCTTACCTTTAGCGACTCGATTGGCACCCTTCCGTGCACGCGCTCGAAGTAGCGTGCAAGATCGGTCACCTGTACGCCGTTCAGGCGGCACTCAAGGAGCGAGCGCAGCGGCAGCACGCCGCCTCGCTGGTCGCGGACGGCGACAATGATTTCATCGATGCCAAGGTGCTTGACGGTGTCCTCCAGCGACTCGCTTCGCGCAATGACACGCCACCGGGAAACGAGGATCCGCTGCTCCTTTTCGAGCGCATGAAATCCCACCAGGTGCATGCCCGGTGGAGCGGCGGTTGCGAGCGAAGCTTCGACGAGCCGCGCTTCGGGGCCGGTGCCGAGCACCATGACTCGGTGCGGAAAAATCCTGCCGATCAGCGGAAGGACGACCGCATGGCGAAGGAGCAACAAACCGACGAACGCGGAGATAAACACGACTCCGACGTATTGCTGAAACAACCCTCCGCCGGGAAGAGCATCGGCGATGAAGTACGCAAGCGGGACGCCGATTGCTGGGGCAAGGCACAGGCGCAGCACATACGCCGCCGATGAAAGACTCTCGCGGCGCCCATAGATCCCGAACGTGCAATTGAGCATTACCATGACCAACGCAAAGGCGAGCGCGGGCGCGGCTGCGTGAAGGATCGGTTTTTCCATTCCCTCCTGGACATGAAGGGCCAGAAGCCCGATCAAGAACAACCAGGAAAGCTCGATCACCAGTTGTACCAGCGTCGCAGGAGTGACGTGGTGGCGGAGGAAGCTAATCATCCAACCTCCACCTGAGCAAAGCGCGGCGACGGTGCGCCTCGAAGAAGACGACAGGAACGAGACAAGAAGCCGGCGCTGGCCGACATGGAGAAGCCGACGCTTTGCATCCTCCTGCCCCGCTTTGCAGCGCTGTGGCAGGCACTAAATCTGACGTATCGTCTTCCACTTGCTGCCTTGTTGTTCGCTTCAGCGCTAACGCTGTTCTTGTTTCGGCAACCCTCGAACGCGGCGCGCTTCCCTTGCGCCACGATCCTTAAAACGGGAATGCATGCCTATGAGCGACCATCGCTGGTGATCAATCCAGCCGACCTGCTAATAGTGCCAAGCAATCATGCGCTCGTCATGTGAATTTTCAACATTCCCGATGAACGGGATGCGGCAACCTGCTAATTGGATACACCTTTGATTCCGCGCAGCAATTTGTGCATTACAGAGCATCTATAGCGCTGGCGGGGACGCGTCGTGCACAGAGACTTACATATTCGCCCCGCCCTATGAGGGCGACGCAGAAGCTACGATGCGACAAAGCTTGTTCCGCACAACATGATGCGGGTTCGAGACGCACCGCACAGCGAGTCACGGCGACAAAGATCGGCTCGATCACCGTCTATCTGGTCTTGTTAGTCTAGGGACCGCAGATTCCTCATACATTGCGTCTAAATTTGCCGCACCGATGCGGTAAGGTCCTTAAATGCGGTTGCCGGTGACCGGGCTGGGGGCTGCAATGGGCGTCGAATGCACCGTGGCTGGAGCAGACCGAGCCACCAGCTCGCGCGACAGGATGACGGTAAGCGCGTAATAGAGCCACGGCAGATCAAAGTAGGCGAGACTAAGAAACGCACCGCTGACCATAAATGCCAGCAGGCCGATCTGCAGTCCGGTCGCATAGCTTCCGATCCAGGAGATTTCCGGACGCCTCTTGGCATCCCTTCGGAGTCGGCTGAGCTTTAGCTGCACTGACACCAGCAAAAGGATAAAAAGTAAAAATGCAACAAACCCGTGCTCACCGAGGATCTGAAAGTAAATGCTATGCGCAGCCGAGTTAATGGCCCCGCCAAAGCAAGTCATGTATTTCTCGTCGCCAAGGGCAAGCCAGCGGCCATCATTGACCGTTTCCAGTTGAAAGCCGCCGCCGGTTAGCGGATTGCTCTTCCCTATGTTCCAGTAGACCGTCCATGCCATGAACCGCTGATTGGCAGAGCAGTCCTGCTCATAGTTCTCAAGAGTATCCGCCCGAGTGAATACCCTGTCAGGGAGAAAGGAATGCGCTGCCAGGAAGATTGCAACCATAATCGATGCCAAGAACACGCGTTGAGTGTTCTTGAGTTGAAACATCAGCAATACGATCACGACTGCCAAGCCAAGCCATCCGCCGCGCGAATAGGTAAAGAAGGACGCCACGGCACTCAAGCCCGCGCTTGCATAGAGCGCACGGCGCAACCAGAGCACTCCTTCTTCGCGGGCAAGGGCGACCATGAGCGGAATCACCATGTTCAACGCGAGGCTGAGTGCCGTGTTTCCCTCGATGAAGCTGCCTTCGGGACCGAGTACCTGTTCGCCACCACCGGTTACGATCGACCAGATTCCGCCCTTGATTCCGTAGTAGCCGATGCTGCCAGCAACCACCAGCAAGAGGTAGCGTATTCGCGCCTTGCCGTAGATGAACATTGTTGCGACCACAGTCATGAGGATAATCTTGGCAAGCTTCTCAAGTTGTGGCCACGCATAGTCCGGTGCCCATGCAAAGAATGTTGTAAACGTGAAGTAAGCCAAGAGCATTACCACGAGTACCAGCTCTCGTTCCCAGGGAATGGGTCGGCGGTCGCGCGCGAACAGCATGCCGAGCAACGTGGCGCCACCGATGAGCATCGCAAACTGCATCGCGAAAGCAAAGCCCCAGGTGAGGCGATGCGGATTCATTAGGCCGAGCCAATACCACGCCAGTACGCCTAGCCACGGTCTAAATAAACAGACCGGAACCAGCGCAAACACCACTGCTGTCAAGACATAATCGCGCATCTTGAATTTGCAGTCGTACCGCAGCTAGAGGAGAATCGCCATATGAGCATGAGCCCGTGGGCCGAACGGCTCGCTGAAAAGTATTTCGGAGATTCTGTCCACCCGTACGCGATATTCGAAGACGTTGTCAGAAAACATCTACGCCCGGAGGACGCTCTCCTCGACGCCGGATGCGGCCACGGCGCTCCGGTGCTGCGGAAGTTTCTAGGCGCTGCCCACGAGCTCGTAGGACTTGATGTTGTAAATTTCGACAGCGCTATTCCGGGCCTTCGTCTTGTCAATCGTGACTTGACCGACACTGCCCTGCCCGATGAATCCATCGATGTTGTCATGTCCCGCAGCGTAATGGAACACATCACCGACCCCGCAAACATGTATCTGGAGATGCACCGCATCCTTCGTCCGGGCGGGTATTTTATCTTCCTTACGGGAAACATGTGGGACTATTCGGCGATTATTGCCAAACTGGTGCCAAACCGCTATCACCCCTGGATCGTTGAGCGCACCCAAGGACGCAAAGAACAAGATACGTTTCCTGTTGCGTACAAGACGAACACGCGCCGCGCAGTTACAAAATATGCAAACCAAGTCGGGTTCGACGTGAGCTCATTTGCCTATCTAGGTCAGTATCCGTGCTATTTTCTGTTCAATGGTCCGCTCTTCCTGGTTGGAACAGCGTATGAGAAGCTCATCAGCAGGTTCTCAATGCTTAAGTTTCTCAGAGGCTGGATACTGGTTGTGTTGCGAAAGGTGACTTGACGCACACCAAACAGTTTCTTCTAGATGAATCGTAGCTACCGAACGTGAGCTAACGCTGAGACCAGAAATGCCAGAAGTCAAACACCGAACCCCGGCACCCGATCGCAAGGATGAGCACTCGCCGATCGACGATAGGAATTCGGACCCTGCCTTCGTAGCCTACTATGAAAAGACCAGTGTCTCGCCGGGTGCAGAGGAACGTTTCAGAGTCGTCCGCGACAAGATGTTGAGATTGCGCGAACAGCTCGGCCGCAACGCGAGTTCGCTGAGCGTTTTGAATGTAGGCTGCGGCGCTGGCACAGAATGCCAAATTTGGGCCGAGCGTGGACATATCGTTACCGGCATTGATATCAGCGAACCGCTCGTCCAACTTGCCCAGAAGCGCGCGCTCGAAAAGGGATTCGATATCCGCTTCGATGTCGGGTCGGCTCTTGCGCTACCGTATCCGTCCAATACCTTTGACGTGTGTCTTGTTCCGCAATTGCTTGAGCACGTGCCGGACTGGCAAAGATGCCTGGATGAAGGCATCCGAGTCTTGCGCTCCGGTGGGCTGCTTTTCGTTACTACAACGAACGTGTTATGCCCGATCCAGAACGAGTTTACCCTTCCACTGTATAGCTGGTACCCAGGTTTCGTGAAGCGCAGATGTGAACGGCTTTCAGTGACGACGCACCGAGAATGGGTCAGCCATGCATCGTATCCGGCGGTCCATTGGTTCACGTTCTGGCAGTTAAGAGACTTTTTGACGAAGAAAGGTTTGACTTGTTTCGACCGGTTTGACTTGGCGGAAGCAGATGCCACATCAGCTTCCCGGAGGGTTGCCTTTCGCTTGATTAAGCGATTTCCACCGTTACGAGTCGCAGCATATGTTCTCGTCGCAGGAACGATAGTAATCGGCGCTAAGCCCCCTTAGAGACAACGGGTGAACGATACTTGCCGGGATTGATGCCTGTATCCGGTCCCAAGCAGGAGCACTTGTGCACGCTATGGGCTGCAATTCGGATCAATTTTGTAGATATACGCCGGTCGCGGCACAGCGAGTCTCGCTAGTTTGTCGACCACGCGATCACGGACTGCGGCCGGCAATGCTTCCGCTACCCCGAGCATAGCCTGAACCACGAAACGTCCCCATCCCAGCCCTGTCGGTCGGAGCTGCGACTGCCGTTCCCAGCAGGCCGGAACGTCTTCGATCCGCTTGATTGGAGTTCCTTGATTGCCCCAGTCGATCGTTTCCAGATCAATGATCGCGAACGCGGGCTTGTTGGCCGTTTGAGCAGCTGTTCCTAGGTTCCGTAACTCGACAAGCTCCTTGAATTGGATCGGCCCCGGCCCCCTGCCCCGCATCAGGTTGCTATAGTCCTCGGCGTTGACATTGTTGGACGTCGCGTAGATCGTCGCTCCGGGCACAGTTTCCGCGAAGCCGACGGCAGCTTTGCCGTTGGCAGTGAACACCTGAATGGTCTGCTGTTCGAGGCCAGCGAGCGTCACCGAACCGACAACCAGCGCCGCGACTGCGAGCACGAAGACCGCACCGCGCAAGCGGCTGAGCGCAAGACCCGACAATAGTGCAAGGGGTGCAACGAAGATCAGCATGTAGTTCGGCTGCTTGTAGATCAGTTTTACGGGATCAAGCGACACTGGCAGCAACGAGAATACGACGATGAGGCCGGCTCCCCAGATCAGCACAAACGCGTTGCCACCACCGAGGGCGCCGGCTTGGATGCGCTCACGCGCCAGTACGACCGCGCCTGCGATCGCGAAGAAGCCGAGCAACCACGTGTGCCGAATGTCTACTAGCAAGTGTTGCGGATAGTACCGCCGATCTCGGCGAAGCGCTCGACCGCTGCGCGGTTGACTTTCAAAACGTGCCATGCATCGCCGGTGACCACGGCCATGAGTAATAGATTCAGCGCCAGCATCGCGACTGCTCCGCCCGCCATCCACAGCCAATCGCTGTTCCAACGACGCCTGACGACTAGCGCATACAGGGGAAAGATCAGGAGATAGACGATAGGCGACTCCTTGACCCAAAAAGCGGCGCCGGCGGCGAATCCGGCTCCCAAAAACCACCCGCGGCGCTGCGTGGTCTCGCCGAGTAGAAAGAGCAGGCAGCTCAAAGTTATGAAGAACGCCAGCGGCGCATCCGCCATCATTCGTCCCGCGTAGTGGACGTGCAATGGCAACAGCGCAGCCGTCAGGCCGGCAAGGAATCCAGCACGGGACCCCCACAGCATCCTACCGATGAAGAAGATGAGCACGACTTCGCCCACCGAAGTGGCAAACGACCAAAGGTTCGCGGCGAGCTCGTTCACACCAAACAGCTTCATGAGCATCGCCACGGGAAGGTTGACCCCGTAGCGGAGCGCCCCGATGTAGTTCGAGCTCCGCCAGTCGCCGTCGACGATGCGATAGGCCGCCTCGTTATAGATGACTTCATCGGAGCCGAAGAAGCCCGTGAAAAAAACGGTTCGCAGCGTGATGGCGATCAGGAGCAGGCAGGCGAGCATCGCCCCGTCTCCTGCGTCCCAGCCTGGACTCGTGCGAGCCTCGCTCATGCGTATCCGTCAGCGCACGGACGCAACGACGCGCTGAATCGCATTTTCAATCCTGGTCATGGCGCTGACTTTCGGAAGCCTGCCAGTTATGAATTACTTCATCCTCGAGCAGTCGCTCAGGATCCGTATCCAGGCCGTCATACCAATCTTTCAACCGGGTCAGACCTTCCCGAAGCTTCACGGTAGTTGCGAAGCCGAGCAGCTTGCGAGCTCTCGCCGGGTCGGCGTAAAGACGCAGTACGTCACCAGGTCGAGGTTGATCATGAACCACTTGGCCATTGCCTCGGCCGACGACATGACTGACCTCAGCGGTCAGCTCATTGATCGAGATTTCATTCCCCTGGCCTAGGTTTATCGTTTGCCCCACTGCGCCGTCGGCAAAGCCAGCTAGCAGAATGCCACGCGCGGTATCGCTCACGAAGGTGAAATCCCGGGTCTGCGTTCCATCGCCAAAGACCACCATGGGTTTGCCTGCCATGCAACGCAGGAGAAATTTCGGGATGACCTCGCCGCTGTCGCCCTCGTGGTGACAGCGTGGCCCGTAAGCGTTGAACGGTCGAACAACCGCTGTTGGGAAACCGTAGGTGAAATGATACGCTCGTGTGTAGCACTCCCCGGCGAGCTTGGCTGCGCCGTAAACGGTCATGGGAAACGTCGGATGCTCCTCGGTCATCGGCGCATAGCGCGCGGTGCCATATACCTCCGAGCTGGACACGTACACAAACCGCTGGACCCTTGCTTTGCGCGCAGCCGCAAGCAGATCCAGCGTGGCAGTGGCGTTGACCTCGTGGTTTTCCCGGGGAGAATGGATCGAATGGCGAACGCCGAGGCAGGCCAGATGAAAGACAGTCTGCACTCCCTGCATCAATTCCAACATGCGTGCCGAGTTCCGAATATCCTCTACGACCAACTGGAACTTCTTTGGTGAGAGGCCGTCCAGATTCTCCGTCCGGCCGTTAACCAGGTTATCGATGACAGTGATATGGTCGACCTTGTCTGCCAGCTGTCGAACGAGCTCCGAACCAATAAATCCGGCTCCGCCCGTCACGAGCGTTTTCATACCGACAGTCCTGGTGGTCGGACATTTCTTTCGGCGCTTCGGCGCCAGCACGGAAATTCTGAACGCAAGTCATGCCTCGATATAAGCACTATAGCGATGGAAGCTGTTATGTCGTTCCGCCAGCAGCCCAGCTAGTCCAGCCCTTAACGTCCGTCTTCCTTGGTCGTTGCTTCTTTTTTTTGATGGGTCTGCATAAGTCCCTCAACCTGCTGCTCCAGTAGTTGCATTCGCGCATACAAGTCCACCGACCTTAGCCCTAATGTGGATCTTACGGACCGTATTACGGTAGCCGCGGGAGTCTTGACGTAACCCTCGCGCTGCACCTCGAGCAGTCGCAGGATTCCGTCCCCGGTCAAGACATCAGCGTGGCCAGTGGAGGCGGCAATCGCAACAACGCGACCAGGTATGCGTCCGACATACCTGCGATCGGCATCTACTGGGATTGCGCTCCATATGAAGAGCTTTTCCGCCCCGTAGAACGTAAACGCACCCGGGTAGGGAAAGCATAGCGCTCGAATAAGGTTATATATCGTAGTCGTTGGAAGGCTCCAATCAATGGCTCCGTCCGCCGGTATGCGACTACAGGTAAAACTTCCCGCGTCATAGTCCTGCGCAGTTCTTGGTGCGCGTCCTTCGCTTAGTAGGCGACAGGCGTCCAAAACTAGCGCTACTGTTTCCGTGCAGACTCGCTGATACACTTCGGGCGCCGTGTCGCTCGGTGAGATTGCGATGGTCCTCTGACCGACGATATCACCACCGTCCATGCGCTCGTCCAGATGGAACAACGTCACTCCGGTCTGCTGCTCGCCGTTTATCAAGGCCCAATTCAATGGAGCGAAGCCGCGATAACTGGGCAAAAGGGAGTCGTGCACCGCCAGCATCCCGAGCGGCGGTATGCTGTAAAGGCTCTTGGGGATCAGGACCCTGCATCCAACGACGAGAGCAACGTCTGGCCTGATCTCGTCCGCAAGCAATCGACCGTAATCCCTGTCCTTCATTGCCTTCGTCTGGTAATGAACTATCCCGTTGGCCTCAGCAAGCACTTTGATCGCTTCTTCAAATCGCTCTGACTCGTGCTCATCTTGGATAAGACTGATGACGCCAGAGACCGTAGCCCCGCTTTGTACCAGGGCTTTGAGCGTTAGATAGCCGCGCCTTGTGCCGCCAATGAAGAGAATGTTCATCTCACTGCGCCTGGCCAGATTCAGCTATCGGCTTGACACCTGCTGTACCTGCGTGCCGTCTGGGAGAGACTTGTGACCGCTTGTGCAACATCTTCGCATTGACGAAATGTCAACTCGGCATACACCGGCAGCGACAATACTTCGTTCGCCGCCCGCTCAGAATGCGGAAACTGGCCCGGTTTGTAGCCCAAATCAGCATAGGCCGGGAGTAGGTGGACGGGTATCGGATAGTGAATTCCGGTGTGGATGTCTTGCGCCTGCAGCGCTTCCTGCCACGCCTGCCGGTGCGGTGTGCGAACGGCGTAAATATGGTAGACGTGACGCGCATAGGGCATCGCCTCAGGAGTCGCGATGCCGCTGTCGGCCAATAAGCCGTCATAGCGCGCGCCGACCGACCGACGGGCCTCCGTCCAGGCTTCGAGATGGCGCAACTTGACCCTCAGCACCGCCCCCTGGATTCCCTCCAGGCGGTAGTTGTAGCCCTTGAGCACGTGTTGATATTTTTTCTCTGCGCCCCAGTCGCGCAGCATGCGGATGGTACGGCTGTATTCGACATTGTCCGTTACCACCATGCCGCCTTCGCCGTACGCGCCGAGGTTCTTGCCAGGGTAGAAACTGAAGCAGCCCATGTCCCCAAGACTGCCGGCACGTCGTCCTTTGTATTCGGCACCGTGGGCTTGGCAGGCGTCCTCGATAACCACCAAGCCGCGCTTCTTGGCAATTTCGAGGATCGGATCCATGTCAGCGGGCTGCCCGTAAAGGTGGACCGGAATGATGGCCTTGGTCCGCTTGGTGATAGCGGCGTCCACTGCGTTCACATCCATCGTGAACGAGCGCGGATCGATATCCACGAATACGGGCGTGGCGCCGGTGTAGTAAATCGCCGCCACAGTCGCAACAAAGGTGAACGAGACGGTGATGACCTCGTCGCCCGGGCCAACGTTCGCTGCCAGCAGAGCGAGGTGTAGAGCGCTTGTTCCGGTATTGACCCCGATGGCCTGTTTCACGTGACAGTAGGCTGCGAACTCCTGTTCGAACGCCGCGACCTCGTTACCGAGGGTAAATTGGCAGGATTCCAGGACGCCCTGGATCGCAACGTTGATCTCGTCCTTGATCGTGGCGTACTGCGCCTTCAGGTCCACGAATGGAATCACGCTTTCGCTTTCTGACGTTGTATGTGGACGGTTTCGCCGCGACCACGCATGGAACTCGTGGCTGCCTCGATCAGCTCGACGACGCGCAAGCCGAGCTGCCCGTCGGTGATCGGTACACGTCCGCTTTCCACGCATTTCACGAAATGTTCGCCTGCAACGCGCAGGGCTTCGGCCATGTCGAGTTGCGGCGCCCACATGTCGCCGCTCCGGTAGCCCACGCGAAGCCGATATATCTCCTCCGCGTCGTCGGTAAAGCTGATTCCGCGGTCGTACACCTTGATCTTTTCGGAGGGTTGCATGTCGTCATATACGATCATCTTCTTGCTGCCGCCAAGCAGGATCTGGCGCACCTTCACCGGTGCCAGCCAGTTGACGTTGGCATGAGCGATCGTCCCGGAATCGTAGAAGAGCGTAACGTAGGCGAGGTTCTCAGGGGTGCCTGGAAAGTGATTCATGCCGCTCGCCGACACTGCGACCGGGTGCTCACGAAGCAGAAAATCGAGAATAGAAAAATCGTGCACAGCCAGGTCTGAGATGACGTTGATGTCGCGCTGGAACAACCCGAGGTTGACCCGAATCGAATCGTAGTAGTAGACATCGCCGAGTTCTCCGCTGCCCACGATCTCCTGCATCTTCCGCACGGCCCCCGTATACACAAACGTATGGTCGACCATCAGCACGAGCTTGCGACGGTCCGCCTCATCGATGAGCTTGCGTGCCTGGAGGGACGTCTCGGTCATCGGCTTTTCCACCCAGACGTGCTTGCCGGCTCTCAGTGCCGCCATCGCCAGCTCGAAATGCGTGCTCACCGGCGTCGCTATCGCTACGGCGGCGATGTCGGGATCCGTGATCAAGTCCATGAAGGCAGTCGTGGTCTTCACCGCCGGGTAACGCCGCTGCATCGCTTCGAGCTTGTGGGTGTCGAGGTCTGCCACAGCGGACACCGTCGCGCCAGGTGTTTCGGCAAAGTTTCGGACCAGGTTGGGTCCCCAGTAGCCGTAGCCGATGATGCCGATGTTAATCATGTAATGCCTTTTTCCAACGAAACAATTGCGATCCCCGTCGCGATGACCGCAAGGCCGACTAGCTTGCGCAACGAGACCGGCTCACTAAAGAGAAAAGCGGCACCAGCGGTAACCAGAACGAATGTGAGACTTACCAGTATTGGGTAGGCAACACTCAACGCTTCGGTCGCAACTACGCGGAACCACACTACGCTCGCCAAAAAATATATCACGAAGCCTAGCGCGAAAAGCGGCTGCATGAACAACGCCACCAGCCCGCGCAGAATCTGCGTAACACTCCCCAAGGTAAACCCGCCGGCAGCACCTATCCCTGCGCGAAGCATCAAGTTGGCCGCCATCGTCAGGCAAGCAGTGAAGAGTACGAGAACGAACCCGATTGTGGACATGGCTTTTAGCCGGACTTGCGTACGTCGCCGCTTATTCTAGCGGGAATGCCGACTACGATCGCATGGTCAGGAACATCATGAGTTACTACTGCCCCAGCACCAACCAAGGCACCCTCCCCTATCGTAACGCCCCCGAGAATTGTGGCGTTGCTTCCGATCGAGGCGCGCGTCTTGACCCACGTCCTCATCAGTGTCCAATCACCCAGCGTCTGCAGCTGACCGTTGTGCGTTACAGCCTTCGGATAGCTGTCGTTTATAAACATAACGCCGTGGCCTACGAAGACCCCGTCTTCGATCTCGACCCCTTCACAGATGAAGCTATGGCTCGAGATCTTGCAGTCATGGCCGACTGCCGCACCCTTTTGGATTTCCACGAACGTGCCGATCTTCGTTCTGTCGCCGACAACGCATCCATACAGGTTAACCAATTCGGGATGGAAAACCTGCACGCCTTCCCCCAACACTACGTCTTTTGCGATCACTGTGATCCCCTTTCATCG
>Ga0209577_10001191_pt1 | contig 25998 bp, 22 predicted proteins | sample GraSoiAngelo_109_FD_185874 | JGI IMG/M metagenome (GOLD analysis project Ga0209577, IMG submission 185874) | Grasslands soil microbial communities from the Angelo Coastal Reserve, California, USA - 14_0903_12_20cm (SPAdes) (version 2) | ecosystem: Environmental > Terrestrial > Soil > Grasslands...
TAAGGGCGTCGAATACCATAAGGACTACGTGGATCATCTGGTTCCCGGAAGACACTTCGAATGGCACGGCGCCGATCCGCACAACGCCGAACTATTTTTCTGGATTTATTTTGCAATGACCGGGCTGCACGCGATTCATGTGACTGTCGGTATCGGGATCATGCTGGTCCTGGCACTGCTTGCGTGGCTAGGAAAATTTTCTCACGGAAATCATAATACAGTCGAGATCGCCGGCCTGTATTGGCATTTCGTCGACATCGTCTGGGTTTTTCTATTTCCTCTCTTGTATCTAGTGGGACACCGCTGATGGAACCAGTCGCCCGGCCGAAAGTTTACGTGTGGACGTGCATCGCCTTGCTGGCGCTGCTGGCCCTGACCTGGGCCGTCGCTTACGTCGATCTTGGTCCGTTTAATCTTATTGTTGCGCTCGCGGTGGCCATTGCCAAGGCGATCGTGATTGCACTTTTCTTCATGCACATCAAGGGAAGCAGTCGCCTTTTGCATTTTGCAGCGGTAGCCGGAGTAATTTGGCTGCTATTTCTGATTTCCCTGACACTAGGGGATTACTCCACCCGTGGGTGGGTGCCGTTGAATCATTAGCTGCCCGGGTAGACGGCTTTCAAGGCCAGGCGCAAAACAAATTAGCAACACTGCGAAATCCGCGCGGGATCACCTGCTCCAAAGATTCTGGTAGTTTCGTTTTCCTGCTTGCCGCGTAACGATTTTTACTGAAAACTCGGCGCCCGTGAAAAGTTACAGGGTTTTGCTCGCAGGTTGTTTGGGGTTCGCCGCGGCCAGCGTGCATGCAAATACCATCACCGTAACAAATACCAACGATAACGGCCGTGGCTCCCTGCGTCAGGCGATAGCGGATGCCAACAACGGCGACATCATCGACGCCGCGCGGGTTTCTGGCTTCATCGAACTCAGCAGCGGCGAGCTGCTGGTGAACAAGAACGTGACAATTAATGGGCCCGGCGCTGAGAAGTTGTCCATTGAGAACACTCAGTCGAGCCGTGTCTTGGAGATCGCTTCAGGTGAAGTCGTTACGATTTCGGGACTCACGATCAATGGTGGACATGGAGTCATGGGCGGCGGCATTTACAATGCCGGCGTGGTGGAGATTATAGGCTGCAGTATCAGTGACAACGAGGCTGGCGACCCCAGAGGAGGCGGCCTCGGTGGTGGCATCTGCAATGCCAGCGGCGCAGAAATCGCCATCACTGACAGCATCATCAGCGGCAATTGGGCCGATGAAGGCGGCGGTATTTACAACGCCGGCTCAATGCAAATCGCGCGAACCACTATCAGCGACAACTTCGTCGGAAGCGCTTTCTCGCAACACACCAGTCTCGGCGGCGGCATCTGTAATAGCGGTACGCTGGACATCGCCAACGGCGCCGTCACAGGCAATACGGCTAGCGGTAGCTTTCAAAGCGGCGGCATAGGCGGGGGTATCTTTAACGGCGGAACGCTTGCTATCGCCAGCAGCACAATCAGCGGCAACCTGGCTGGCAGCACTGGCGTGTTCCCAGGTAACGGCGGCGGCATCACCAACGGCAGTGGAAACATTGTGATTCAGAACAGCACCATCAATGGCAACACCGCTGACGGCCCAGGTGGCTCTGGTTTCGGCGGCAATGTCTTCATGGCCGCAGGCACCATGGAGATAGGAAACACAATCCTGAACGCCGGCTCCGGCGGCAACATTTTTAGCTTTGGTAACCAGGGTAAAATCATCTCAGATGGCTACAACCTCAGCAGCGACAACGGTGCCGGTTACCTGAGCGCCGCTGGTGATCAGATAAATACCGATCCCAGGGTTGGTCCGTTACAGGACAATGGCGGCCCGACTTTTACTCATGCGCTCCTGGCGGACAGCCCGGCCATCGACGCGGGCAATCCGAACGACAATTCCAACAATTTTCAGCGGGCACTGACTTATGATCAACGCGGATTTGGTTTTGATCGAGTAAAGAACGAGCGAAGGGACATTGGCGCATTCGAGGTGCAAGCAGCGCCAATAACCCTAACACGGCCGACGCCGCCGCCAACACCGCCCCCATCACCAACACCACCGCCATCGCCAACCCCGCCCCCATCGCCAACTCCGTCGCCAACTCCGGCCGAAGACCCCCGGCAGATCGCGATTGCGAACATTCGGCGGGATATGCGTTTCACACGGGGAGCGCTCCGTGAACTGAACGGCACGGAGTCGGTTCCACCGTCAGTTTTCACGTGGCTGAAAGTTCGGCTCCACGTGCTGAAGGCAAGGCTGGCGTATCCGCTGGACGAAGCGCTCGCGCGAATTGATCAGCGACTGCTCAACGACGGGCCGATGAACGAGGCTTCGAGGCGGGATCTGTTGGCACACCTGAACGCTCGGCTGAACGCGCTGCGTAACGGCGGGTGAGAGCCATCGCCAGTTGCGATTTACGTCCCAGAATATTGCAATCCTTACGCAGACTTCATTCCGCACCGTTTCGGAAAACTGAATTGTCACAAGATTGTAACTTGCCATTCGAACTGACGGGCAAGTTGAATGATGTTTGAGCTCTGCTCGCGCCATGCGCCATGAGTCCGGACAATGATGAAACGCGTTTCCAACTCTCAACGAGCCAACCGATTGTCAATCAGCGCACGATTGGTTTGTAATTGCAAGCCTCAACGGAAATTATGAAAACCGCTAACCGTTGGGTCATCGCGATCGCGGGAGTGTTCCTCCAGATCGCGCTCGGTGCTGTGTACGCCTGGAGCGTGTTCCGCGTGCCGTTATCAAAGCAATTTGGATGGAGTATTTCGCAGGTCACACTCACCTTTACTATCAGCATCTTCGTGCTCGGTTTCGCTGCGTTCTTCGGCGGGTTGTGGATGAACCGAAAAGGACCCCGCATTGTCGCGCTGACCGGCGGAGCACTCTATGGCCTCGGTGTTTTCCTGGCGAGCTTCTCCGCGAACAAACTTTGGTGGCTGTATCTCAGCTACGGGTTCATTGGCGGGATTGGACTCGGACTTGGGTACATCGTTCCAGTGGCGACGCTGGTGAAATGGTTCCCAGATCGCCGCGGCCTTATTACCGGCATCGCCGTCGGGGGATTCGGCGCGGGCGCGTTGATCACTGCGCCCGTGGCGTCGCGGTTGATTCAAACTATCGGTGTGCTGCCCACCTTCGCCTATCTCGGCGTCGGCTATTTCATCATCGCGATTATCGCCAGTCTGTTCATGCAAAACCCGCCCGAAGGCTACCAGCCGCCTGGATGGACTCCAACGGCGAAAGAAACCGCCCAACGCGCGACGCACGACTACGTTTTATCCGAAGCACTGAAAACGTGGCAATGGTGGACGCTTTGGTTGATTTTGCTCCTGAATACCTCCGCAGGCATCGCTGTGATTTCGCAGGAGGGCCCGATTTTTCAGGAGCTCACAAAGGTCAGCGCGGTGGTGGCTGGCAGCATGGTTGGAATCGCGAGCCTGGGCAATGGTGTCGGACGCGTCTTTTGGGCGTGGCTTTCCGATCTTGTCACACGGCGAGTGGCCTTCGCGGTCATGTTTATCCTGCAGGTTTTTCTCTTTTGGTTCCTTCCAAGCATTGCGCTGCCGACGTTGATGACCACCGTCACTTTTATCATTCTGATGTGTTACGGCGGAGGCTTTGGCACGATGCCCGCGTTCACGGCCGATTATTTCGGACCGAAGAACGTTGGGCCAATCTATGGGTTGATGCTGACTGCGTGGAGTTTCGCCAGCGTTTTCGGGCCACTTTACATCGCGCGCATGCGGGAGACCGCGGGAAATTATGCGGGCGCACTCCACATGATCGCCATCGTGATGCTCGTTTCGATTCTGCTGCCAATCATCGTCAAACCGCCACGGCGTGAACGATCAGGGTGAACGTGCGACTGCGTTTGTTTTTGCTGGCTTGGCTGACTACACCATGAGATTTTCAAGCGGCTGAAATTCGCTCCAGCCGCGAAGAACTGGATGGAGAAATATGTTTGCGTTGCTTTCGAAATGGCCGCTCGTTAGGCAAATCCGAGAACGCAAGGACGGCACGGGCCTTGAGGCGATGTCGGACAAGACGCGAGCGATGCACGCACGCATCGATGACGCCAAAGTCGCCCGCTCCATTTGCCCGTATTGCGGCGTCGGCTGCGGTCAGTTGATTTATCATAAGAACGGCAAACTGATTTCAATCGAAGGCGACCCGGAGTCGCCGATCAGTCAGGGAAACCTTTGTCCGAAAGGCGCGGCGTCCTACCAATTGCTTACGCATTCGCGGCGCGAGACGAAAATGAAGTATCGCGCCCCGCGTGCGAAGGAATGGACGGAAATTTCGCTCGAGCGGGCAATGGATATGGTGGCCGAACGTGTCTGGGAATCGCGCAAGCGCACATTCGTCAAGTTCGCCGCAGCGAATCCGTCCAGTGGCGGACAGGCCGACGGATCAGCTGTCAATCATACGACCGCAATCTGTCACCTCGGCGGCGCAACACTCGATAACGAAGAAAATTATCTGATCAAAAAACTCTTCACCGGAGGCCTGGGCATGGTCTGTGTATCCAACCAGGCGCGGATATGACATAGCAGCACGGTGCCCGGTCTGGGCACCTCCTTTGGCCGGGGCGGAGCTACGACCGCACAACAAGATCTCGCCAACGCGGATTGCATTTTAATCGAAGGCTCATCAATGGCCGAGGCGCATCCGGTCGGTTTTCGCTGGGTGATGAAGGCGAAGGAACGCGGCGCCACAATCATCCACGTGGATCCACGTTTCTCGCGGACGAGCGCGCTGGCCGATATTTGGGTGCCAATCCGCGCGGGCACAGACATTGTGTTTCTCGGCGGACTGATCAGGCATTTGATTGAACACAATCTCTACTTCCATGAGTACGTCGTTCATTACACCAACGCGTCTTGCATTTTGTCCGACGAATACCGCGACCCGGAAGACAGCGGCGACGGCTATTTCTCGGGCTGGAATGAAGAGAAGCGTGCTTACGAAGGCGATAGTTGGATTTACAAAGGCGGCAATCTGAGCCGGCCACAGCGCGATCTCACGTTGCAAGATCCGCAATGTGTTTTTCAAAAACTAAAACGGCATTTCTCTCGCTACACGCCGGAGATGGTGCAGAAAGTGTGCGGCATTCCGCCAGATGTCTTTCACAGGGTGGCGCACACGCTCGCTGCCGCATCCGGGCCGGAGCGCACAGCTGCGGTTTGTTACGCGGTCGGATGGACACAGCATTCCAAAGGCGTGCAGATCATTCGCGCGGCTTCGGTTTTGCAATTGCTGCTTGGAAATATCGGCCGGCCCGGCGGCGGAATTCTCGCATTGCGCGGTCACGCTTCGATCCAGGGTTCGACTGATATCCCGACGCTGTACGATATTCTGCCCGGTTATCTCACCATGCCGCGTAAAGGCGACGAGACGCTCCAACAATATCTGGATAACTACACAAAAAAAACCGGTCTCTGGTCGAATTACCCGAAGTACCTGGTCAGCACGCTCAAGGCTTACTATGGGAAAAACGCAACTGTTGAAAACGATTTCGGCTACGGCTTCCTTCCCAAACTCACCGGCAACCATTCGTTCTTCGAATTCCTTTACGCTATGCTCGACGGAAAAATGGAGGGCATGTTTCTTATGGGACAGAACCCGGCTGTCGGCGCTCCCAACTCGCGGCTCCAGCGCAAGGCACTGTCGAAATTGAAATGGCTGGTCGTGCGCGAGATGGTTGAGATTGAATCGGCGAATTTCTGGCGCGAATCGCCCGAAGTGGAGCGCGGTGAGTCGAAGCCCGAGGACATCGAGACTGAAGTGTTCTTTTTCCCCGCAGCCGGTCACGCCGAAAAGGATGGTGCATTCACAAATACTCAGCGCCTTTTGCAATGGCGCGAAAAAGCCGTGGACCCACCAGGCGATGCCCGCTCTGATGCCTGGTTCGTTCACCAGCTCGCGCTGCGTCTGATCGCGAAAGCCAAAGAATCCAATGACCCAATCGATGCCGCGCTTCGCGCACTCGACTGGTGGTATCCGCAGGACGAGCTTGGCGATCCGAAAATGGAAGCCGTGCTGGCGGAGATCAACGGCTGGTACACGAATCCTAAACCCGACGCCGACGGGGTCGTTTTCGGCAATGATCGCGAGGGCAAACCTCATCACGGACCGCAGTTGAATGGCTTCGCCGAATTGAAAGCTGACGGGTCCACTGCGTCCGGCGCCTGGATTTACTCCGGCGTGTTTGGTCGCGATGGTGTGAACAAGGCAAACTCACGAAAGTCGCGCGATTACCTCGGTCACGGTTGGGGTTTCAGTTGGCCGAGCGATCGCCGCATCATTTATAATCGCGCCAGCGCGCGGCCGGACGGACATCCCTGGAGCGAACGGAAAAAATTAGTGTGGTGGGACTCCGAAAAATGGACCGGCATCGATGTTGCCGGATTCGTACAAGGTAAAGCTCCCGACTTTGAGCCGGAGGTAGGCGCCGAAGGTCTCGATGCAATTCCTGGTGATGCGCCGTTCGTCCTGCATGAGGATGGCTTGGGCTGGATTTACGTGCCGAAAGGTTTGAAGGACGGACCGTTTCCCACGCATTACGAGCCGCTCGAGTCTCCCGTGTCGAATGAACTCTATTCGCGCGAGACTAATCCGCCGGAGCACTGGTTTCCGCGTCGGGAGAATCAGTTCGCACCGCCGGGTGATTCGAGGTTTCCGTTCGTGCTGACTACATATCGACTGACTGAACATCATACGGCGGGCGGCATGTCGCGTTTTCTCAGTCATCTCGCGGAATTGCAGCCGGAGATGTTTGCCGAAATGTCGCCGCAGCTTGCACGCGAGCTCAAGGTTAGCAACGGCGATCATATTTGCATTGTTACTTTGCGCTCGGCCATTGAAGCGCGCGCGCTCGTTAGTCGCCGTATTCGGCCATTGCATCTCAACGGGAAAACCGTGCACCAGGTCGCATTGCCTTATCACTATGGGACAGCCGGTCTCGTACGTGGGGGCGCAGCGAATGATCTTCTCACGATCTCCGGCGAACCGAACGTGACGATCATGGAAGCCAAGGCGCTCACCTGCAACATCGTGCCTGGCCGATTACCACGCGGCCCCGGGTTTGCCGAATTTCTCAACAAATACGCGTCGCAGGCTGCAGTTCATCCGGAAGAACCGCAGCCTGGAGTAGGCAGAAGCGGCGGAGGTCACGCGCAGGAAGGCAAAATATGAGGGCAAGACCGCTTCGCCTGGATTTGGGCAGGAAAAGTTTGCGCGCGCGATCCCGAAGCGGTGTTCGCATCGCAGCGCTGACTCTGTACCCGCGGGCGCTGACCGCAGTACCATGCGCGTGACAACCTCCCAGATTGCCGAGGTCAATGCTTCTGCTACAGCGATTCCAGAATCACGCGCTCGATGTGCGAATAAATGTTGAACGAGGGCGGACGCAGAAATCCGATCAGTGTTTGATTGCTTTCGCGCGCAAAATCTGCGGCGAGCGTCGAAGGCGCTGAGACCGCGGCGACGATTGGTATCCCGGCGGCGAGCGCTTTTTGCAGGATTTCAAACGACGCGCGCCCGCTCACCAGGAGCACGTGTCGAGTTAGTGGAAACAATCCATCGAGAAACGCGCGGCCGATCGCTTTGTCCACGGCATTGTGACGACCGATATCTTCGCGAGCAATTTTCAATTCGCCGCTCGAATCAAAAACACCTGCGGCATGAATTCCACCTGTGCGCGTGAAATCGCTCTGCGCGTTTCGCAATTTTTCCGGAAGCGAGAGCAGTGTTTCAATGTCGATTCGAATGTTGGCGGATTCGATCGCCGGAAAAGTTTGCCGGATCGCATCGATGCTCGTCTTGCCGCATAATCCGCAGCTGCTGGAAATCGTCCCGAAGCGTTGCGCGGAATTCAGCTTCAATTTCACTCCGCGTGCGAGATCGACGACCACTCCATTATCACCGTCCCGCGAAATTCCTGCGATCTCGCTTCGATCGCGCACGATCGCTTCGGAAACGAGAAAACCCGCGGCTAGCTCATCGTCATGACCCGGTGTCCGCATGGTGGTAGCCAGAGTTTTGCTGCCAATTCGAATCTCGAGCGGTTCTTCGATCGTCAGGTCGTCTCGCAAATACTCGAGCGAACCGTCCTTCTTGCGCCGGATGATTCTTCCCGGACCGATGCTCGGGGCGTCTTTCATCAATGAGGATTTCAGATATTGTTGCAGCCGGTGGAAATCTGTCACTTGTACATTTCGCCGGGACACAATTTCGTCGGCCACCACGGTCGTGAGCCGGGCACGCATCAGATGATCGAGGTGCCTGTAATCGAATGTGTGGCAGGGCGTGGGATTCGCGGTGATCGTTACTTCGATTTTAAAGAAGAATACAAAGGCCAGATCACATTTTTTTCACTCGAGGTTTTCGAAGAACTTTGCGGTGCACTCGGGTTACACGATTGTGCGCCGGCTGCGGCGCGGCGCAATGTGATGACACGCGGCGTTGATCTGAACGATCTAATCGGCAGGGAATTCGAGGTCCAGGGTGTCTTTTTCTGTGGAACGCAGGAGTGTGCGCCGTGTTACTGGATGAATAATGCATTCGCGCCCGGCGCGAAGGAATTTTTGAAAGGACGCGGCGGTCTGCGCGCGAAAATCCTCAGCGACGGCGGGCTGCGCTCCAATTCCCCTGTCATCCCGAGCGAAGTCGAGGGATCCCGGGGAACTATCTAGAGGTGATGCCGCGGGATTCCTCGACTCCCCTGCGCGTCGCTCGGAACGACATCAGTGCTGTGTTACTCACTGGTGGCGAATCGCACCGGATGGGCGAGGACAAAGCAACCCTTCTAGTTCGCGGAAAGTTGCTTTGGCACATTCAACTCGACCTGTTGCGGAAATTGGACCCGACCGAAATCTTCGTGTCAGCGCGCACGGATCCCGTCTGGCGCCCTGCAGATGTACACTTTGTCGGGGACGACCCTCCGTCACGCGGTCCGCTCAGCGGCGTGGCTGCGTCGCTGGCGCACACGCGCACCAACCATCTCCTGGCACTTGCGATCGACATGCCCTTCATGAACGAAAAATACCTGGCGTTTCTTTGCAGCCAGGTTGAGCTGGGCCGCGGCGTGATTGCAAAAATTAAGGATCGTTTCGAGCCGCTCGCAGCGATCTATCCGCGGGAATCGCTTGCGAGTGTTCAGAGCGCACTTTCGGGGACGGACTTTTCACTGCAAACCCTGGCGAGCCGCCTCGCTGCAGAAGGAAAACTCCAGGTCATACCCGTCACGTCGCCGGAGAGAAGATTGTTCCTCAGTGTAAATGAACAGGCTGATTTGGCGGCGCTGTAGCCGCGGCCGTTGACCTCGCGTCGAGCTACGGGGTCAACGCACGCGGTTACAGCTGCAATTTGGACGCCAATGAAAGATGCTCTTGAAAGTCAGCTGCGCCTGCTCGATATATCCGCTTCGATTTGGGATTGTAATGCAATTGTCCATCTTGCGGGCCGCAGCTCTGCTTTTTCTAATTCCGACGTGCGCATTTTCCGCCAGCAACGTGGTGAATCTTTCACATTACGACATGATGCGGCCCGATTTCGCCGCGATGAAACGTGAAGGCATTATCGGCGTGATTCATGAAGCCACGTATCCACATCTCGTACGCGATGCGAAATATTTCGAACGGCAACAAGCGGCGACACGGGCAGGCTTGCTTTGGGGAGCCTATCATTATGCCAACGGAACCGATCCGGTCCGTCAGGCTGATCATTTTCTAAGCGCCGTTTCTAACGCGTGGTCGCAAGTCGATTCGGCAGCGCGAGGCCCGGGCGTCCTGCTGGTCCTTGATTTCGAAAAAAATGGTCATTATCCCGGTGGCACAATGCGGGTTGATCAGGCGGTTGCCTTTGTTGAGCGAATTCGCGAACGCACCCGTATATATCCGGGCATTTATGGTAGCGAGTATTATCTGCGGCAAGTCTTGAACAGCCCGAAAGTGACTAACGCGCAGAGAAAAGTGCTGGCGAATTGTTGGCTATGGATTGCAAATTATCATAACGAGCCACGCGCAGCGTCGCCATGGAGCTACTGGTCTCTTTGGCAATATTGTGGCGACGGCCGGGGCGCTCGACCACGATCTGTTTACCCGATAAGTGTTGCCAATATCAAGAAGGCGGAACGCAACATTTTTCGCGGAAATCAATCCGACCTGCGAGAATTCTGGCAGAAGCGTGCGTGGGACCCAGCAGAAGGAAAAGCTCGTCGCGAACCTGACCGGACTGTCGCGGCCGATTAAGGCGCGGTGTTTTCCGGCACGCTCTTCGCCTGCTGCGACACAGTCGCTCCTTCTTTTTGGATCCCGCGCTGCGTTGTGAGATAAACGGCAAAACTGCCGAGCCAATGTCCGCCTTCGTAATGCGCGCGAGTGACCGCGGCAAGGCCCGCGCGACGATGCGCGTCTGCCGCAGCCTGTAGCGCCGCTTTCCGCCGATCATCCTGTGGCAGCGCTGATAAAATTCCTTCCAGCATCCAGGCGCGGCTCAGATTTAGTCCGTCCAGATGCGCGAGCTTGGGATCGCTGGGATCGGGCGAAACAACTGGTTTCAGCCAATCGCCGTTTCCATTCATCGGGATCTGCGGCATGAAATCACTGAGCCATTTCGCGAATTCCGTTTGCGGCAACACGCGGCGCATCACATCCGCTTCGCCCAGGCACGGCGACAGAAAATCTTCACCTGAAGGTTCGTAATTGAGCGGGCAATCCCTATCACCGAGAAAGAACTTTCTCGCTGAATCCGCAACCAACCTGGCGAAAGAATCGTTTTGGGTCGAGCGCCCATAGTCCAGCATGAGACCAAGTCCGAATGCTGTTTGATCATGCTCGCCGATTCGCACCGGATGCGAGAGTTTCGGCAGCCACGTTTTCAATCGCTCCATCGCTGCGTCTTCGAGCGGACGCAAGTTCGCTGACATTTCTCGCGCTTGATCGTCGTCCCACTCGTGCAACTCGGCGCACAATTGCAACAGCCACGCCAATCCGTAAGGGCGTTCGAAACTCGTCCGGCCTTCTCCGCGAAGATAGGCAGCGTCCTGTTTCAAATTTTCCGCCGTAAGACTTTTGCGGAGCGCCTCGCGCGCCGCACTGGCAAACGATGCATTTGGAAATGTACGCAGCAGCCTCACGAGCAGCCAATGTCCGTGGACGGACGAATGCCAGTCGTAACATCCGTAAAATGTCGACGTGAGTTTGCGCGGCGGCGCCACATCGGCATCGCTGTTCAACACATGACTGATCTTGTTTGGGTATTCTTTGGCCACGCACGCCAGGGCCAATTTTGCGAACCGTTCGGCAGCCCTTTCGTCGAAGGTGGGGGCAGTGTTCGTTGCTGCCACTCCAACCGACGTCATCAACAGCAGGATTGCCAGAAAATGTTTCATGCCTGTGCGCGACCGTAATCGCTGTTGCCTGGCATCGCGAGCGCGCGGAAACTCCGAACCATGCATGTTCGTTTCTTTTCGCTGCTAAACTCGATATCTGCTGACTCGGCAGTCAGTGTAATTGTGGCAATGACGCACATCGCCGCTATCTCTGTGATGGCCCAAACGTCACCCGGTCAAAATTCTGATATGACAGATAACCCATTGCTCACCGAAAGCTCACTCCCCTATCACATCCCAGCGTTCGATAAGATCAAGGACGAACATTTCGCGCCGGCAATCGAGGAGGGCATGAACCAGCAGCTCAAGGAAGTTGAAACGGTGGCGAACAATTCTGAAAAGCCAACCTTCGACAACACCATTGTCGCACTGGAACGCACAGGCCGCTTACTCGATCGCGCCGAACGCACATTTGAAAATCTGAATGCATGCAACACGAATCCTGAGATGCAGAAAATCGAAAAAGAAATGGCGCCGAAGCTCTCCGCGCACCGTGACGCAATTCACCTCAACGGCAAATTGTTCGCACGTATTCAGGGGCTTTATGACAATCGCGACAACTTCGCCGCAGCGAATCCGTCCGGTGGCGGACTCGGACTTGATCCGGAATCGGCTTATCTGCTCGAGCGCTATTACAAGGATTTCGTCCGGGCCGGAGCGAAGCTCTCCGATGCGAACAAGGAAAAGCTCGAGAAAATCAATACCGAGCTCGCAACGTTGCAGACCCAGTTCGAACAAGATGTTTTAAAGGAGAAGAACGCATCTTCGGTGATTGTGGATCGCAAGGAAGATCTGCGCGGTCTTTCCGATAGCCAGATGGCAAGCGTTACCTCGGCTGCAAAAGCGGAGCACAAGGAAGGAAAATTCGTCATTCAAATGCAGAATACGACCGGACAGCCACTGCTAGGGTCGTTACAAAACCGGCAATTGCGCGAGCGCATCATGCAAACCTCTCTCGCCCGTGACAGCCACGGTGGCGAGTTCGACACGCGCGACGTCGTGATGAGAACAGCGCAGTTGCGAGCCGAGAAAGCGAAGTTGCTCGGTTACGTGAATTGGGCCGCATATCAGCTCGAAGACCAGACTGCTCACGATGTTCCTACCGTCAACAAGCTCCTGGGCAGCCTCGCGCCACCCGCCGTCGCGAACGCAAAAAGCGAAGCCGCCGAAATGCAAAAGATTGTCGACCAGGAAAAAGGCGGCTTCGAGATCGCGTCATGGGACTGGCCATATTATTCGGAGAAAGTTCGCAAGGCGCGTTACGCATTCGACGAATCGGAGCTGCGTCCATACTACGAGCTGAATCACGTCATTCTCGACGGCGTCTTCTTCGCGGCGAACAAGGAATACGGCCTCACCTTCAAGGAGCGTCATGACATTCCCGTTTATCAGCCGGATGTGCGCGTATTCGAAGTTTACGATCGCGACGGCAAGCCGCTGGCGTTGTTCCTGGGCGACTATTACGCGCGTCCATCCAAACGCGGAGGCGCATGGATGAACGCCTACGTACAGCAAAGCGATCTGTTCGGCACCAAGCCGGTCGTTGCCAATCATCTCAATATTCCGAAACCGCCGCCTGGCGAACCGACGTTGCTGACGCACGACGAAGTGCGCACCGCTTTCCATGAGTTCGGTCACGCGCTGCACGGAATGTTTTCGAACGTGAAATATCCACGTTTCAGTGGAACAAGCGTGCCGCGGGACTTCGTCGAATACCCGTCGCAGGTAAACGAAATGTGGGCGACATGGCCCGAGGTGCTCAAGAACTACGCGAAACATTACAAGACGGGCGAACCGATTCCACAGGCATTGCTCGACAAGGTGATAGCTGCCGAAAAATTCAATCAGGGTTATAAAACAACCGAATACCTGTCGGCGTCGCTTCTCGATCAGGCGTGGCACCAACTGAATCCCTCTGATATTCCGCAAGACGCGGTCGCGTTTGAAGCGGAGGCGTTGCACAAGGCCGGTGTCGATTTTGCGGCGGTGCCCCCGCGGTATCGCAGCTTTTATTTTTCACATGCTTTCGCCGGCGGTTACTCGGCCGGTTATTACTCCTATGTCTGGAGCGAAGTGCTCGACGCCGACACAGTCGAGTGGTTGAAGCAACACGGCGGATTGAAGCGCGAGAACGGTGACCGCTTTCGCGCCATGCTACTCTCACGCGGCGGATCGGCTGACGCCCTCGGGTTGTTTAAGGATTTTGTAGGACGCGATCCTTATGTCGAGCCGTTGCTGAAGCGGCGCGGGCTCGATCGCGCGCCGGGAGAGAATGGAGCTGGTCCGGCGGACAGAAAGTAGGGCTACCTTAGAGTCGGGGTCCTTCGCTTGCCAAATTAGCGTCAGCTGGGAAACCCAGACACAGCGAACATACGCGGAGCGCCAACGACCACTACACTAATATGGAAACCACTCTCGTCTTCGTAGCCTTCAGGCGCTCGAAGCAACGCGACCAGCAGCACCACGAATAAACCGAAAACGCTGGCGAAGAGGCTAGGTAGCATTTCAGACACCATCGCCAGATTATATTCAACGCCGGCAACGCCCACGCAAGCCACCACAAGGAAAATAGAGGAAATTACCGGTTTCGCTCTTCTCATAATTTTCTGAGGCCCTGTCAGTCGTTGGTTTCTACGTATAAGATTCGGGAATTCGTTTAGTGGCGGCTGTGTGTCAACCGCATATTTAAAACATGCCGTAAGCCTTCGCGCCGCTTTCTCAAGCGAAATATTATCTTCCTGGCGCGAGAAAAAGTTCGGGAAGCCGCCGCAGCGACAGTCAACACTACGGTTTTGCTTCGTACAAATTGTTAAAAGGATTTTCCAGCGGCACCCGCCGGACGCTGCTGAATCCCGCCTTCTCGCAAAGCTCGCGAACTTTCGCTTCATGAAAACCGAGCGTGCCGAGTCCGGCGCCTTCGTTCGCGAGGGATGTCGTCATGCAGTAAAACACGCTTACGCCGTGAAACATCGCGCCGAGCGGATTCGCGTTTTCCTCGAGCTTGTCCGAGCAGTTGATGTCGAGACAGACATAAATGCCGCCCGGCCGAAGCGCGCGACGAATCGATTGCAATAGTTGAAGTGGATCGACCGCGTCATGCACAACGTCGAAAGTCGTGATCACATCAAATTGCGCCGGCAATCCTTTGGAAACATCGCGCTCCTCGAAGCGTACCCGGTCTGACACGCCGGCTTCGCGCGCATTCGCCGTCGCGCGCGCAACGGTCGGACCAAAGTTATCGTAGCCCACGTAATGCGATCGTGGAAACGCCTCCGCGAGCTTGATCAGGCCGCGTCCCCGTCCGCATCCGACATCAGCCAATTCGCAACCGCGCTCGAGAAGCGCTTTCACGTCGGGCATCACGTGGACGTGAATCGTTCCAGACCGTCCCACATCATGTCGGTATATTGCGATTGCGAAACACCGCCTCCACTACGAAACGCAGTTAGAACTCCGTCGAATACGCTGGTGAACGCAGGCAGCATTTGATACATGCCGCCGACGAAAAACGGGCCGTTCTCGTGGGCAAGCACTGAGGCGTGCTCGATCGGCAAGCTGAAGCGCTTTGTGGATCCGTCGTAGTTCAGATAACCGGCCGTGGCCATGCCGCCCAGCCATTCGCGCAGATAGCGCTCGTTCAGTTTCGCTCGCGACGCGAGCTCAGACGAAGTCGCAGGCCCCTGCTCCGCCAAATTCTTGAATAAGCCCAATCGATCGCCAATTGCTCCCAGCAGCGTCGTCATGGTGCCGCTGATCTGCTCGACTACTTTTCCAACGAACTGCTCCTGACGAGCTGCATCGATTGTTCCCGCTTCAGCCATATTTACCTCCAATTATCGAGTGATCTCGAACTTATCGGTGACTCCACCCCTGGCAATCAGGAAATTGCGTGAGTGGACAATTTCGACGAACAAAATCCGCGAAGCGGTGTAGAGGTGCGTGTCCCCACGCGCTATGCCCCAAGAGCATGCGGCTGAGACAGCCGCCACTACGCCTTCAATTGCCGGTGGAATGCTGCTCCAATTCTGTTAATTTTATAATCCCGTGAATGAGACTCCCATTGTGACCCAAGACGATAGCGCGACTAGCGCCGGTTCTACTTCCAGCGCCACTCCGGCTTCGGAGCGCGCAGACCTGCGACCCGAAAACATTCAAGACGCCGTAATTCGTCTCGCTGGCAATTCGCAAGACGGAATTCAAACCGCCGGCGCGTTCCTGGCGCGACTGGCTGGACGCAGCGATCACGATGTCATGACGTACATGACCATTCCGGCCACGATTTCGGGTGGGCCATCGATTTTCCAGGTTCGGATCGGTTCGGGCGAAGTGTTATCAGCCGGCGATGAAGCCGATTTTCTCGTCGCGTTTTATCAGCACAGTTATCAGGACCATCTCGATTTCCTGCGCGAAGGCGGCGTGTTGCTTTACGATTCCGACAACGTCGAACCGAACCTCGACGACAAACGTTTCGTTTATGTCGGAGTTCCCATCACAGGCCTGACCGTCGAAGCGCTCGGCGGCACGGCAAAAGATAAGGGCAAGAACATTTTTGTCCTCGGCCTGATCGCAAAGATTTTCAATCTCGACGCCGACAAACTCAAAAAACTGATCAGCGAAAAATTCGCCGGCAAAGACCAGAGCATCGTAAACACCGCCTTAATGGCGTTCCAGGCCGGTTACGCTTATCCAGTCGGAAACGTCCTGACGAAGCATTATCGATTTGAGCATATTCCGAGACCGAGTGGCCGCGCCCAGATCACGATGGACGGCAACCAGGCACTCGCCTACGGACTGATCGCCGCCGGTGTGCGCTACGGCGCCGGTTATCCGATCACGCCCTGGTCGTCCATCATGGAAACGCTCCGGCGCGAGCTGCCGAAATACGGCGGAATTTTTGTGCAGGCCGAGGACGAGCTTGGTGCGGTGTCGCTGGCTCTTGGATTTTCGTATTCAGGATATCTCGCGGTCACCGGCAGTGCCGGACCGGGCATCTCGCTAAAGGCCGAAGCGATCGGTTGGGCGTCAATGGCGGAAATCCCGCTCATCGTTTGTAACATTCAACGCGGCGGCCCAAGCACAGGCTTGCCGACAAATGTTGAGCAAAGCGATTTGCATCAGGCGATTTTCGGCAGCCACGGCGACAGCCCGCGTGTTGTGCTCGCAGCAGCGAGCGTCGAAGATTGTTTCTACATCTCGATTGAAGCGGCGCGCATCGCGCGCAAATACAGCACGCCGGTTTTTATTTTGAGCGACACCTCGCTCGCCACGCGGATCGAAGCGTTCGACGAGCCCGATCTTTCGAAGTTGATGGTCGACCCGGAGCCCGATCTCACACCACGCGAGGGTGGTTTCAAGCCGTACGATCTTGAGCGGATCACGCAACACATCCCCCCCGGCACGCGCATCCTTGACGGGAAATATCCGCTCATCGGCGGACTCGAACACGACGAGATGGGGCACCCCACCGGCAGCCCGAAACTGCACATGGCCATGACGGCGAAACGTCGCAACAAATTGCGCAAACTCGCCGAAGAAATTCCGGTGCCGGAAGTTTTTGGCGATCAGGAAGGCGACACGCTGCTCGTCGGCTGGGGATCGACGTATGGGCCGATCCACGACGCTGTGAAGATGGGGCGCGAGCACGGCGAAAAAATCGGCGCCATACATTTGCGCCACGTTCATCCGTTACCGAACGGACTCGAGAAAATCTTCGCGAAATTCAAGCGGGTCGTCACGGTGGAGATGAACGATCAAGGCCTTTATGGATTCGGCCAGCTCGCCACCATTTTGCGCGCGCGCTACTGCGAACCCAAGATTCAGAGTGTCACCAAGACCGACGGTCTCACCTTCCGTGTGAAAGAAATTCTTCAAGGCGTTTTCCCCGGCAAGTTTGTCTCAGTTAGGGGCTATTCACCGAACCGTCCGGTTTCCGGAAACGGCGACCAAGATGTCGATGTTGCCCGCGCCGAGTCTATCGCCCAAGGAGTTGGTTAACGATGATGTCTATATTATGAGTGAAACAAACATGACAACCACCTCATCTGTAGCGACAGGTGTGCCGCCTGCGATCGATGAGCCACCGAGAGAAAAATTAACCAAGAAAGCCATCACCGCCGATCACCCGACATGGTGTCCCGGCTGCGGCGATTTCGCAGTGCTCGCTGCGTTCTACAAAGTCCTCGAGAAACGCCAGCTCGATCACGAAAAGATTGTCACCCTCGCCGGGATCGGTTGTTCGTCGCGCTTTCCCTATTTCGTCAACGGACACGGCGCGCATTACATTCACGGTCGCGCCGTCCCGCTCGCCAGCGGCATCAGCCTCGCCCGGCCCGACCTACACGTGTTCCTGTTCGGCGGTGACGGCGACGGGTTCTCCATCGGCGGCAACCATCTTGATCACGGCGCGCGCAAGAACATCAACTTGACCTATTTCATCATGGACAACTTTGTCTATGGCCTGACGAAGAAACAAACCTCGCCGACGTCGCCTATCGGTTTCAAAAGCAAGACCGACCCCTCGGGCGCGATCGATCAGCCGGTGAATCCGATGAAAAAATTGATCGCCGGCGGGGCGACCTTCATCGCGCGCACCCATGCCGCACAGGTCAACCACATGATCCAAATGATCGAACGCGCGTTCGATCACCAGGGCTTCAGCGTCATCGAATGTCTGAGTGAATGCGTGGAATTTTTCCCGGACGTGTTCGATCCGGCCAATCCGAAGAAGGGCGGCAGCTTTGAAGTGATCCAGGAAAAGAAATGGGACAACACACCCGAGGACGAGTTGCGACATGATGTGACGGACGAATTGGCCGCGTACAAGCTGGCGTCGCTCCCTTTCCCAGGCGTGTTTGGCGTCTTTTACGAAACCGATCGCCCAACGAAAAACGCACTGGAGAAAAAATGGATTGAGACCACACGCGAAAAGACCGGAGGGGCAAGCGATTTGGAATTGCTCCAGAAGACATTTGACAGAATGAAGTGATATTCGGCTCTCCCACTTCATCCTTCTTAATTTCTTAATTCTTCTGCGCTACTTTCTTGATCCGCCTCTGGTTAACTACTACAAAACTACTATGACTAAATTGCGTTCCTTGGTTTTAGCTGGATTTCTCGCGCTGCCTTTGGCGACTTCGTACGCCCAGGTAGATATCTCGGTCGGTTTTGCTCCGCCGCCTCTCCCGGTATATGAGCAACCGGCCTGCCCGGTCGAAGGCTATCTCTGGACTCCGGGTTACTGGGGTTATGGTTATGATGTCGGGGATTATTATTGGGTCCCAGGCGCCTGGGTCGCGCCACCATCAGTCGGTGTGCTTTGGACGCCGCCCTGGTGGGGCTGGAACAACGGGGTTTACGCGTTTAACCAGGGTTACTGGGGGCCAACGGTCGGGTTTTATGGAGGCGTCAACTACGGTTATGGCTATAACGGAAACGGCTACTGGGGCGGACGATGGCAGGGAAACAACTTCCAGTACAACACTGCGGTGACGCGTGTGAACACGAATGTTGTCCATAACACCTACGTCAATAAGTCGGTGACTAACAACATGACGGCTAACCGCGCCAGCTTTAACGGTCCTAAAGGAGTGAATGCTCAACCGACTGCAGAACAAAAGGCCGCTGCGCAAAACGCTAAGAAAATGGGGCCAACTTCTCAGCAGCTTTCACGGCAGCAGGCGGCAGCCAAGGATAAAAATCTCCAGGCGTCGGTGAACAAGGGCAAACCAAATTCCGAGGCGATCAAATCATTCAATAAGAACGCCGGCGAAGGCGCAGGCCAAGGCAAAGGCGGTGCCGAGGGACTCGGGGCTGGAGCAGGAGCGGGGGCAGGCAAAGGAGAAAACAAAGTCGGGAACGCATCCGAACTTAATCGCCAGGGCGCAGGCGCCGGGCAAGCCGGAAAAGGACCCGGAACTGGAGCGGGCGCGGGAAAAGGTGGCAACGCAACGGAACGTAACCTTAAGGGAGCAGGCAACGCTGGAGGCGGGAACAAGGTTGGAGGCGCAAATCACGGAAACAAGGTCGGGGCTGGAAATCGCACGAACAATCAGCGAAATCTCCAAGGGAACCAAGCCACAATGCACACCGGCAAAGGAGCCGGAACTGCAGGTGGCGGTGCTGCTCACGGGCCACATCAGATGACTCAACGGTCGGGCCAACCCCGAACGATGGCGCATAATCCCCAAATGGGAGGGAAGCATCCGCCTATGGCAGCTGGAGGTAATCGCCCTAAGCCGAGCGGCGGACAACAGCAAGGCAACAAGAAAAAGCCAGGCCAACGCTGACGCTGCCGGGTCACCGTTAGAAGCGCCGCTTCAAACAGCGACCGTAACGCGAAGGAACGTTGCAGGAATGGAAGTGGCAGCCTGACTTTTGTTCTGGCTGTCGAACAACTCTTCTAGTTCTTTCTGTAGCTCAGCCGCCTGACCCTTTTTTTCCGCGGCTTCGAACGCATTCATGGTCGGCCCATAATATTTCCTGAATTCATCCACCAACGCAGCGGGTGTGCCTGGGAAATTGAACGTGAACGTGTCGCGCGCGAAGGAAATCTTCTCCGCCGGAACTCCCGCCGCGACAAAGCGCTCGATAACGTTGCTCTCGACGCCCCACGTCACTGGGCTAACGAAGCCTTCCGGCGGTGGCGGTGTGTAGTTTGAACTGATCTTCAAAATCTGCGCCACCAATGTGGGATCATTCGGAATCCAGTTACCCATCACAATGCGACCTCCCGGTTTCGTCACGCGGACCATCTCTTTGGCGACCTCGAACGGCTTTGGCGCAAACATCGCGCCGAAGATACTGACCACGAGATCAAAGGACTTGTCCGGCAACTGTTCCAGGTTGGACGCGTCTCCTTCCTGAAATTTAATGTTGTTCAAGCCTTGCTCTGCCGCCCGCCTGTTCCCAGCCTCGACGAGGTTTCGCGCAATATCGATGCCCAGCACATCGGCGCCGAGTTTCGCCGCGGGCAAAGCCGTAGTACCATCGCCGCAACCCAGATCCAGCACCTTCAGTCCTTTCGTGATTCCGAGTCGCTGCACCAGAGTCTCGCCGCTTTCGCGCATAGTCGCGGCGATGCGCGTGAAATCGCCTTTTTCCCACAGTGCTTTATTTGGATTCGCTGGAGCATTCATATTGTGAGGTTATCGGTTGGTTTTGTCTGGTCGAAATTATTCGGAGCCGTGACAAAACATAACAATCGAGCCAGCCGCAAGCAATTCGACCTATTCGTTCGGTAACGCGGATGTTACTGAAATGCCTCTCGCGTTTCGTCCGCTGTAGGGGCGGCTGTTTCAACTGCATGCCCTGGGCGCCGTCCGCGCGTGGGGACACGCGCCACTACACCTTAGTGCGATGAGTCCTCGCATCGCTTTCGTTACGGCAATGTCACTGTAATACGCGAATATCGATAGTAATGTTCTGTTCTCACCCCGTGAAAGAAGAACCGCTCGATACCCATTCGAAAGCGCTCCGGATCAATCTCGATCCGCGCTGGTACGGCACCTTTGCCGAGATCGGCGCGGGCCAGGAAGTGGTGCGCTGGTTTTTCCGGGTCGGCGGCGCCGCGGGAACGGTCGCGAAAAGCATCTCGGCGTACGACATGAAAGTCAGCGACGCCATCTACGGTCACGTTGACCGCTACGTTTCGCGCAACCGGCTCCAGGCGATGCTCGACTACGAATTCGACCTCGACATCGAACGCCTGGCGGTGGAACGCGGCGATAACACTTCGTTCTTCGCGTTCGCAGATACCGTGGTGGCTCGGAGCTATCGCGGCACGCATGAATGCCACGGCTGGATGGGCATCAAGTTTCAGAGCCGCGCCAACGATCAGCCCAGCCAGGTCGTGATGCACATACGCATGCTCGACGAGGAAGCATCGGCGCAACAGGAGGCGCTCGGCATCGTCGGCGTGAATCTTTGTTACGGCGCGTTTTTCCTGAGTCACGTGCCGGAGGAACTCGTCGAATCGTTGCTCGATAATCTTACCACGCGTCGACTCGAGATCGACATGCTCGAGTTGAGCGGAATTGAATTTCGCAATGTGGACAACCGCGTCATGGCGCTCAAGCTCGTTCAGATCGGACTAAGCGGCGCGGCCATGTTCGGCCCGAACCGCGAAGTGCTGCAGCCGTCCGACATGTTGCATAACAAAGCGGTGCTGGTCGAGCGCGGCAGTTTTCGTCCGGTCACCTACGTCAATCTCGACATGTTCCAGTCCGCCCTGATCAAGTTTAAGCAGGAACCCGCAGTCGCGAACAAACCGATCCTCGCTCTGATGGAATTGACCATGCGCAATCTGCTGGCCGGCGGCAAAGAGGTTGACCGCCGCGATTTCCTCGCGCGCGCAGAAGTCCTCGGCGCGTGCGGCATGACCGTGCTCATCTCCGATTACTTCGAATACTACCGGCTCGCCGCTTATCTCTCCTGGCGGACGCGTGAACGCATCAGCATCGTCATGGGGGTACCGAGCGTGTATGAATTGTTCGACGAAAAATATTACGTCGATTTGCCCGGCGGTATTCTCGAGAACTTCGGTCGCCTCTTTAAGAACGACTTGAAAGTTTACGTCTATCCAAAGCAGCGCAGCCCCAAAGATGAGTTGGAAACCATTCACACCGTGCAGGTGAAACCCGACCTGCAACCGCTCTACAGTTATCTGCTCGGTCGCGGCAGTTTCGTGCAGCTCGACAATTACAATCCCAAATATCTGCCGATCTTTTCACGGGACGTCCTCAAACGCATCGCCGAAGGCGACGAAACCTGGGACGAGATGGTCCCCCCGCAAGTTGCCGACATCATCCGGAGCCGCGGTTTCTTCGGATACAAGAAACATTAAAATCGCGCGCCGTTTTCTTTTCAACTCGAGGCCGCGCATAGCCGCCTGAGCTGCCGAACCGCGGCAGGAATCTGATTCGCTCGCGTGTTGCCGAACCCGAGCACGAAGCCGTGCCTCGGCGATTTGCCGACATACGACGCGGAGAGTGGTGATAGCCACAATGATTCTTTGGCAGCACGGGCGGCGGGCCGTTGATCGTCGCGGAGTTTCGGGAGCAACAGGGCGAGGTGCATGCCGGCTTCGTCGCCGATGATCGCGGCGCCTTCGCCGAATGCGCGCGCGAGCTCTGTAACGAGAACTTCGCGGCGTTCGGCGTAAATCGGACGCATCCGGCGGACATGCCGAGCAAAATGACCTTCGTGAATGAATTCGTGCATGACCGCTTGCGGAATATGCGATGGACAGAGGTCCATCGATTGGCGCATTGCGGCGAAGCGTTCCACCAGATCAGGCGGGATAACGATGTAACCGAGCCGCAAAGCCGGGAACATGACCTTGCTGAAAGTACCGATGTAAATGACGCGGTCGTGGTGACCCATTCCCTGTAACGACGCGATCGGTTTGCTGTTGTATCGATACTCGCTGTCATAATCGTCCTCGACAATCCACGCGGCGGCGCGCTGCGCCCATTCGAGCAACTGCAGGCGTCGCGTCGCACTCATGGTCACGCCTAATGGGTACTGGTGCGACGGCGCGACGAACGCCGCGCACGCTTTGCGATTGAGCCTGATCCCGGCGGTGACGTTCAAACCTTCAGAATCCACCGGCACGGGCACGGAACGGCAACCGGCAGCGCGCAAAACATGATTCACGAGCCAGTAACCTGGTTCCTCGACCCAAACGGCAGCGCCAGGATCGACAATTACTCGGGTCGTCAGGTCAAGCGCCTGTTGTGAGCCGCTCACGATCATTATCTGATCAGCTTCGCAGTGCACAGCGCGCGCAGTCCGAAGATACACCGCGATTGTTTCGCGCAGTTCGGGTAGTCCCATGGGATCGCCGTACTGCAAGCCTTTCACTTGCACGCGGCGCGAGTAACGCGCGATGAGCTTCGACCAGATGTCCATCGGAAATGTATGCAAGTCCGGCTGCCCGATCTGGAACGGGCCGAGACGTCCCGCCCAAACGGGGCGTTCATACGGAGGCATCGCTGCAGCGCGCGAAGAGATTCTGCGCGACATTTTGTCGATCCTGGCCGCCGCCGCGCCTAACGACCGGTGCTGCGCCGGCAGCGAATTTGCAACGAATGTGCCGGCGCCAACGCGACTCTCAAAATATCCTTCCGCAAGAAGCTGCGCATAAGCATTCAACACTGGCAGCCGCGACACGCGTAGCTCGCGCGCAAGCCCACGGCTCGATGGGACGAGTTCGCCGGCGCGCAACTCGCGCCGAATAATGCGCTCACGAAAAAAATCGTAGATCTGTCGATGGATCGGTTTTCGCGCGCGGCGATCGACGCTGATTGGCGTCACAATGCCCCGAAGCTCGGTTTTCAAAGTGGTCATGTCGAAATCAGCAAGATTGGTCATTTACTATGACCACTACCACGACGACAAAGCAACATGATGAAAGCGATTTGGCGGTTTTCGGCAGTAGCGGCAGCGGTGTTGGTAACGATCGCACCTGAATCCGCAACAACGGCAGCGGAGCCATTCCCAGCTCCGGCATCGGTCCACGATGGGCAGCACGACTTCGATTTCGTGATCGGCACCTGGAAATCGCACGTGCGGCGCCTGCAGAAGCCACTGACAGGATCAACATCCTGGATTGAAGGTGATGCCACGGTGTCGGTTCGAAAGATATGGAATGGCCGCGGTAATCTGGAGGAGATTGAGCTCACAACGCCCGCGGGTCATCTGGAGGGACTGACGCTGCGCTTGTACGATCCACAAGCCCGCCAATGGAGGCTTTACTGGGCAAATGCGAGTCCGGGCGTTCTGACGTCACCTGCATCGATCGGTGAGTTCAGAGACGGCCGCGGCGAGTTTTACGATCAGGAAACATTCGACGGCAATATTATTCTCGTTAGGCACAAATTTTCGGATATCACGCCGAAGTCGTATCATTTTGAACAGGCCTTCTCGGCGGACCGCGGCCAGACCTGGAAAGCGAATTGGATCGCTGATGTAACGCGCACGAGCGACGAGCCGATTCCCCCGTCACTCACCGCGGGAGATCGGAACCGCGATTTCGATTTCAACATTGGCCACTGGGACGTGGAGTTGAAACGTCTAACAAATCCATTGAGCGGTAACTCGAACTGGACCGACTGGAAAGGCACGGGCGAAGTCGCACCCGTGTGGAGCGGACGCGGAAGCATCGCAGAGTTCGAGTTCGACGGTCCGACTGGTCATCTCCAAGGCGTCGGACTGCGTCTTTACAATCCGGAAGCGAAGCAATGGACAATTAGCTGGGCAAACAGTCGTGACGGCGTGATCGGTGTGCCCATCGTAGGCGAGTTCAAAGACGGTCGCGGCGATTTCTTTGACATGGAGGAATTCAATGGCCGGCAGATTTTTGTGCGCAACGACTTCTCGAAGATCACGCCGGACTCCTGCTACTTCGAGCAGGCGTTCTCGGGCGATAACGGCCGGACATGGGAACCGAACTGGTTGATGACGTTTCGCAAACGCAAGTAGCGCCTGCGCATTTTTGATGTTCGAGGTTTGATGTTCGATGTGAAACCGACGTGTCTCATTGCTCTGGCCATGGTTATGGCCGCGGCGCGAGTGACAGCTCAGGATGGGCAGCATGATTTCGATTGGGAATTTGGAAAGTGGCACACACACCTGTGGAGACTGAAGCAGCCGTTGAGCGGGTCTAACAAATGGGTGGAGTACGATGGCACGACGGTCGTGCGAAAAATCTGGGACGGCCGCGCTAATTTGGTGGAACTCGAGGTCGACGGACCGAGTCGTATCGAGGCGCTAAATCTGCGCCTGTATAATCCGGAGACGCACAAGTGGAGTTTGAATTTCGCGAGCAGCAAAGCGGGCGCGCTCGGCACGCCGACAGTTGGCGAGTTCAAGAATGGCCGGGGCGAATTTTACAATCAGGAGGATTTCAACGGACGACCAATCCTGGTCCGCTTCATCATCTCGGACATCAAACCAGAATCGTGCAAGTTCGAGCAGTCGTTCTCAGCCGACGGCGGCAAGACTTGGGAAGTAAACTGGATTGCGATCGACTCGCGTGTGAAGGAATGAAGTTTAAAGAAGCGCCATTCGGCGTCGGCTACCGACGGATAATTCTTCTGTCCCGAAAAAATCTTCTGACTGATCTTGCGGGGTGTCCGCCGCTAAGCAAATAATCCGGACGATGCGCCTCCCGCTGCCGCCGGCAAAAGACTGATCACCAGTTGTCGTAATTCTCGGGAGCGCCCGTCGCGCATCAGAGCTCGCAACAGACCGCGCCTTACCGTCCTCTATGGTAAGTGTAGGCCGCGAGCACCAGCAGCGCGACACCGATCGCCGCTCCGAAGATCCAGCTGCCAGGCACCCGCGGTTCGAGCACCGACTGATCCGGCCGTCTCGGGTTGTAGCGCACCGCCACCGCGCTCCCGCCCGGGTAACGCTCCACCACCTTCTCCGCAAACTCCGGCACGCCACGGTCCAGCCCCGGACTTTGCGCAATCCGGCTGCCATGGAAGCGTTTTCCCGCCACCTCGTACTCATAAACCAACACCGGCCGGTAGAGCGTCATGCGGTCCCGAGGGCCTCCTGTTCCACGGCT
>Ga0209577_10001193_pt1 | contig 25971 bp, 25 predicted proteins | sample GraSoiAngelo_109_FD_185874 | JGI IMG/M metagenome (GOLD analysis project Ga0209577, IMG submission 185874) | Grasslands soil microbial communities from the Angelo Coastal Reserve, California, USA - 14_0903_12_20cm (SPAdes) (version 2) | ecosystem: Environmental > Terrestrial > Soil > Grasslands...
TGCGCGTCACGCTGGGGCCGCAGAGCGACTGGTTTCCAGGAGCGGCGCAGAAGATATTTTATGAGAGCACCTATCGTGTGAAGGAAGAGTCCAATCGCATGGGCCTAAGATTGGAAGGCGAGGCCATTGCGGCGCCTTGGGGCGGGGAAATGGTTTCTGAGGGCGTTGCGCTTGGGGCCATCCAGGTGCCGGAGGGAGGATTGCCCATGGTTCTTTTTGTGGAGCAGCAAACCACGGGCGGGTATCCGAAGATCGCCAATGTGATTTCGGCAGATTTCCATAGTCTCGGGCAGCTTCGACCGCGCGATGAGATTCGATTCGAACGGGTGGGGTGGGAAACGGCGCGATCCCTGTTGCGTGAGCAGGAGGAATGGATGGCCTCGGGGGAGCTGATTTTCGAATGAGGCGCGCTCATCGAAATGTAGATCTGAATTGCGACATGGGCGAGCTGCCAGAGGCCATTGCCGACGGCACGCAAGAATCGCTGATGCCCTCGCTTACGTCGGTCAACGTGGCCTGCGGGGGGCATGCGGGCGACGTAGAAACCATGAAGGCAACGATCGAGCAGGCGCTTCGCTGGAAGCTGGCGATCGGGGGGCATCCTGGCTATCCCGATCGCGCCAATTTCGGGCGGCTGGAGTTGAACCTGGCTGCGGAAGCAATCGCCAGTTTCGTTTTTGAACAGGTTCGCACACTTTCGGAAATTGCCGCCGCTTGCGGTGTCCGGTTGGCGCACGTCAAACCACACGGGGCGCTCTACAATCAGGCCGTGGGCAATCGCGAGATAGCGAAGGCGATTGCGGAAGGTGTCGCTCGATGGAGCCGGGATGTTGTCTTGGTGGGGCTGGCTGGGTCGCCAATGCTGACTGTTTTTCGCGAAGCCGGTTTCGTTGTTGCTGCCGAGGCGTTCGCCGACCGGCGCTACGAGCCGGATGGATCTTTGCGCTCACGCAAGTTTGAGGATGCCCTGCTCCGGGAACCCGCGGAGGCTGGCCGACAGGCGCTAAGCATCGTTAAGCGAGGGGCGCTGATTGCGCGCGACGGGACGGAAGTCGCGGTTGACGCTCAAACCCTCTGCATTCATGGCGACACTCCAGGCGCGCCAGAGATTGCTGCAACGGTGGCGACGACGCTCCGTCAAGCTGGAGTTACCCTCTGCGCGCTCTCCCGCTAGGCGAACCGATTGTACGGTGTTGGGACGCTTGACAGTGGGGATGCGGGCTAGTTTCTATCAATCGAGTACGGCCAGACAATGGCGTCCCGGGCGTATACTCTGCTTGATGAAAGAGATCGCGAAGAAAATGGACAATATTCAATCTCCGCGAGGGCTTGGCCCCAGATCCACAGCTTAGTTTGGGGCAGCGAATTGAGATCGGGCGGACGGATGTCTTCCTACCCAACGGATGGCAATTGCTGAAACGGTCAGACGAGGTCTTCGTGGCCCAATCTTCCCCGAAGAAAAGCCAAATGAACGCATTTCTTTCGACGAAGGGAGGCTTTGCGTCCAAGAAGCCTTCGGTAAAGCCTTGCTTTTCGAGGTCGAGACGTATGTCACAAAGTCTCTTGAACTCAGACAAGCAGGGCAGCTATCGATGGTTCAGCAAGAGTTGTTTACGATATATGTTGAAGGGGTTGGGGTTGATCCAAGAGACCATATGCATTCCTTTGCAGGTCTTGTTCGCGGGCCCAAAGAAGATGAAACGCATTTCGCACTGAATAGCACCCTCTGGTGAACGTGTGTTCACCTGGCTGGGCTCTTGGATTGCGAAAGGAAGAGACGGCCCTGAATGTATTGGTTCTAACGCTGGCTTACTTGGGGCGTAGTCGGGGGAAAAGTGCTACTCGTGGTTCAGCGCAGAAAAGAGAGCGCCCGAAAAAAAGAAGGGCGCCCGCGGCGGACGCCCCACTACAGGAAGAAAAGGAAAAAGCCGAGCTACTCGAGTTTTTCGGTCATGATGGGGAACTGGAGCTTGGCCTTGGCCAAGGACTTGACGACGGTGGCCTCGGCGCTTTCCGCCGTGGTATTGCGGGAAGTGGCCATTTCGCTGACGAGGAGGTACTTCGCGCGTTCGAGCATTTTCTTTTCGCGGAAGGAGAGAGGCTTGCTGCGGCTGAGGGAAACGAGACTCTTCAGGACGACGGCGACTTCGAGGAGCGCCCCGGTGCGCATGCGCTCGGAGTTCTCTTTGAAGCGGTGCTTCCAGTCATGATGAGAGTTGAGTTTGCCCTTTTCGAGGAAGCCAAGGACTTTGGTGGATTCGGTGGAACGAATGACGGAACGAAGGCCAACAGTCATGGCGTTGGATTGCGGGACCATGACGCGCAAGCCGCTGGAAACAATGCGGATCATGAAGTAACGTTCGGTTCTGCCGTTCAAGACTCCGTAGCTGATCTGCTCAACAACGCCCACACCGTGATTCGGGTAAACGACCTTGTCGCCGATCTTGTAGTCCATAGATTTGCTTGCCCCCCAGGCGATGCATTACAAAGATATTACATTGTGTTGGAAGAGTCAAGATATATCCAGTGGAATCATGAGGTTAGGGAAAATTAAGTACAAATTTGGCAGTTGAATTGCTTAGGCGGCAGGAATTGGATGTACCGCATGGATGGGAAAGTAGGCTCAGTTCGAAGCCGAGAACTGGCCTGTGGCTGGCACAGGTTTTGTTTTGTGGTGCTCGATCGATATGCCGAATGTGGGGGCTTCGCAGTCAAAGGCGAGAGTACGGTAGAATGCGGATGTGATTGTACTAGCAATAGATACGTGTGATTCCAGGGGCAGTGTGGCGGCGCTGCAAGAAGATTGCCTCTTGAAGGTTGTTGACCACGATTCACAGGAAGAGTATTCGTCGTGGTTACTCCCGGCGGTTCGTCAGTGCTTGGAGGGTAGTGAACTTCAAATGGAGGACGTGGACGCATACGCAGTAGCGGCCGGGCCAGGTTCGTTTACGGGCGTACGGGTGGGTTTGAGTACCGTGAAGGCTTGGGCGGAAGTTTACGGGAAACGGATCGTAGCGGTCTCGCGGTTAGAAGCATTGGCGAGGGAATCCTCGGGCGAAACACCCCTGGTGGCCGCGTTTGCGAACGCGCAACGGGGTCAGGTGTTCGGGGCCGTCTATCAACGCAATGGGACCGACCTAGTGCGGTTTGGTAACGAGATGGTGATCGGACTGGGGAAATTTGTTGAAGCAGCGGCCGAATTTGCAAAGGGTGAAAGTATTTCGTGGGTTTCGACGGATGCGGGGTGCCTTGCTTCCGAGGAGGCCTGGAAGGCGCGAGAGATGCGGCAGGAAAGAGTAGAGTGCGTTTCGAGCGTGCGCGCACCGATTATTGGGCGCATTGGATTGGCGGAATTGGCAAAGGGAAGGTTCACGGACGCAATGGCGCTGGATGCGAATTACGTGCGACGCTCGGACGCGGAAATTTTCTGGAAGGGAAGAACGACGCATGCCAGCTGAAACGAAGCGCGAGTGCGTCGAAGTGACGATTCGTGCGTTTCGCTCTGAGGACGCAGCGGCGGTGAGGATGATTTTGCGAGAGGCTCCGGAAGCGGCCAACTGGCCGGAAGAAGGCTATCGGGAAGCGCTGCATTGGCCGGGTCTGGTGGCATTTGCGGGTGAGAATGACGGGAAGGTTACTGGTTTCATTCTTGGACGGCAAGTGGCGGACGAGGCGGAGATCCTGAATCTTGCGGTTACAGCGGCCAGCCGACGCCGAGGCGGCGGCGGAGCACTCCTGAAAGCGGTGCTCCAGGAGTTTCGGTCGCGCGGCGTAAGCCGAGTGTTTTTAGAGGTTCGCGAGTCGAATGAAACAGGAATTGCGTTCTATGAAAAGCATGATTTTTCCAAAACGGGACGCCGCGCGGACTATTACCGCGATCCGGATGAGGCCGCGATTGTGATGGAAAGGAAACTCGCGAGCTAGGACTGCGAAAATACCGTAAATACCCTCTTGACGTGGCAAGCCAGAGTGCTATCTTGCGTTCATGTAGTGTTCACATCCCATTCACGGAATCGTCGGGAGGAACGCATGGCCAGTGTGCAGCGGACACCTCGGGACGTACCCTTTGAGACAGACGCCGAGTATCAGCGTCTGGCAGAGCAGCACCGGCAATACGAAGCAGAACTGCAGAGAATCTCCAAGTCGCCCTACCTGAATTCGGAAGACCTCCTAGAAGAAATCAAGCTGAAGAAGATGAAGCTCCACTGTAAGGATGAGATGGAGCGGATTGCCGCACGTATCATACGCGCGCGGTCCGATTACCCCCTATAAGGACTGAGATTCTGTCGTAGAATGACCATGTGTGCTCGCGGCTTGGATGCCGTGCAGAGAAATGCTGGGATCTGCTCCGGCAAGCATGGTCAAAGAAGGCTACTACTACGGATTGCCGACGCTGGCGCTGGGCGGTGTCAGTTTCTTGGTGCATTGGTATGTGGTGGGTATTGTCCTGGTGTTCCTCGCTGCGTTCGTCTTCTCTTTTTTTCGCGATCCAGAGCGCGTGATTCCTACCGATTCTGGGGCCGTGGTATCTCCCGGCGACGGCCGCGTGGTGGTCGTTACCGATGAGGAGAACGCGGGGAGGCCGGGAAAGCGCGTCAGTATTTTTCTGGCCGTCTGGAACGTGCATGTGAACCGGTCGCCTGCCGCCGGAACGATTACCAAGATGGAATACCGGCCAGGGAAATTTCTGGCCGCGATGCGGGAACGGGCATCGGTAGAAAACGAACAAAATGTGTTCACTCTCTCGACCGAAGCCGGAGAAATGGTGTTCATGCAGATTGCCGGACTGATTGCGCGAAGGGTCGTCACCTGGAAGAAGCCCGGCGAAAGGGTGGCTCGCGGAGAGAGGATTGGGTTGGTACGATTCGGGTCGCGGGTGGACGTATGGCTCCCGAAAGAGGCAGAGATCCTGGTGAAGCTGGGGGAGAATGTGAAAGGCGGATCGAGTGTGCTGGCCCGGTGGCCTGCGAAACCTGTGGCGGGTAAATTGGATGGAATGAGCGCAACAGAGAAGGACGCAAAACTAACTGCAGCGGGGAAGCGATCGTGACCATGCCCGAGCCCGAACAGCACGAAATACCATTCCAAGGACGCCGAATCAAGAATCCCAGATTACGACGGGGAATCTTTCTTCTGCCGAGTCTGTTTACGGTGGCGAATTTATTGTGCGGCTACTATGCGGTGGTGGCGTCGCTACTCGGAGGAAGAGACGATTTTGACCGCGCCGCAAAGGCGATAGGTTTCGCGATTCTGTTTGATTCACTTGATGGGCGAATTGCACGGATGACGGGCACAAACACGGAATTTGGAGTGCAACTCGACTCGCTGGCTGACGTCGTGAGTTTCGGGATCGCGCCGGCGGTGATGGCTTACGCCTGGGGAGTGCGCAGCCTGCCGGGAGACGGGTCGGTTGCATTTCAACAAATTGGCGAGTTCGGATGGGTTTGCTGCCTGGCGTTTTTGATTTGTTGCGCATGGAGATTGGCGCGATTCAACGTGCAGGGCATGGCACCCGGCGGATCGAAATATTTTGTGGGAATGCCGACGCCAGCGGCGGCCGGTATGCTTGCCGCGCTAGTCCATGGATTTAAGGAACCATTGCACAACTGGCGTTGGTCCGTGGCTTGGTTCCTGCTGGCGGCTGGGCTTGGAGCGTTGATGACCAGCACGATCCGCTACTCCAGCTTCAAGGAGATTCCCTGGACTCGAAAACAGCCGTCACTGGCGATTGTTCTCCTCTGCCTGATCGTGGCTGTGATCTGGCGCTACTCGGAGTATGCGCTGGTGGTCCTGGCGGGCGCCTATGCGGCGATAGGCGGAGCGTTACATCTGGTGCGCTTTGTGCGCCATCGTTTGGTTTCGCGGACCGCGTGATTCATGCCTTCATTTGAAAGGGATTCCAGCCGGATCGTGATTGCGGGTGCGTCTTCGCTGCTGGGCGCGGAGCTGAAGTCGCTGCTCGAGGAAAGCCGGTTCGCAGGATGGGATTTACGGCTGGTGGATGAGGAAATGGCTGCAGGAACTTTGACCGAGGCTGGCGGAGAGCCCGCGGTGATTCAACCGGTAGAAGAAGGTAGCTTCGCCCGCGCGCGATTCGTGTTTTTCACGGGTTCGTTCGAATTCACCCTCGCGAATTTCGAACTGGCGCACCGCAGCGGGGCGGTGATTGTCGATCTCTCGGGCCACTCGGCGGCATTCGCCAACTCCTTCGCATGGTTTCCGGTTCTGGAGAAACTTCGCGGCGAAGTCCTTCCTGGGAAGCCCACACGCACATCCATTCCATCCGCTGGCGCCGAAGCGATGGTACGCCTTTCTCTATCCTTGCAAGACCTCGGATTAAGCCGTCTTACTTCCATCGTGTTCCAGCCTGTTTCTGCGGCAGGAAAACGAGGCATCGAAGAACTGGAAACACAGACGAGTCAGTTGCTCTCCTTTCAAAGTGCTGGGAAGCAACTATTCGACGCGCAAGTAGCCTTCAATATCCTGGATCGCTTTGGGCCTGCCAGCCGAATCGATCTACGCCAAGCGCTGACAATTCTTAGAACGGAGGTGCGCTCCTGCCTCCGCAGCGGGGCCGTTGTTCCAGCGGTTCAGTTGGTGCATGCGCCGGTATTTTACGGCGTCACGTTTTCGGCCTGCGCGGAGCTAGACCCTTCGGTGGATGCCGCGCGGATCGCCAGCGCATGCAAAACGGCAAGCTTTACCGTTCTTCAACCGCCAGAAACTCCGAGCAATGTGACCGTCGCGGAAGAAGCGGCCATCCAACTTGCCGAAGCCGAGGCTGAGCCGGGCAAGCCGGGGACCTGGTGGTTCTGGGGTGCGGCGGATAATATTCGATTGCCAGCGGCAAATGCCGTGAAGCTGGCGGAGAAACTCGCGCAATGAAGCTCGAGTGGGGAAACACGTCGATGCCAGGAGTGTTGGTGGTGTTGTCTCTGGCATCGGTGGGCTGCGGATATCACGTGGCAGGGCGGACCGACTCGTTGCCGAAGAGCATCCATGTAATTGCGGTGCCGGCACTGGAAAACAAAACGACTAGCTACCGCATCGAACAGAGATTGACGACCGCCACGGTACATGAATTCCTCGCCAAGACTTCTTATCGCGTGGTGCCCGATCCAGCCAACGGGGATGCGGTACTGCACGGCAAGGTGCTAAGTGTGGAAGCGGTACCGTTGCTGTTTGATACGGCGACGGGCCGCGCGACGACCATGCTGGTTACCCTGAAGTGCGAGATCACCTTCGAAGAACGCGAGACGAGAAAGGTCCTCTATCACACGGACAATTTTATTTTCCGCAACCAGTACGAGATTTCCACGGACGCAACCAACCCCAACAGCATTAAGAACTTTTTTGAGGAGCAAGACCCGGCGCTGGACCGCATGGCGCAGGACTTTGCAGCGCGGCTGGTGGCGGCGGTGGTGGAGAATTATTAGAGGAGATTTTTGAGGGCTGCACGAATGAGTTTGTCTCATGAGAGTGCATTGATTAGTCCCTAGGGACGTGAAAGGGAGCGCATGGCGCGGCTATCGCCGGAAGAGTTACTGGGGAGGCTGGAAAAGGGGAAGCTCATTCCGGCAATTCTGCTGCTGGGGGAAGAGCCTTATCTTCGCGACACATGCCGAATGCAATTGATCGAGAGATTTGTGCCCGAAGCATCGCGGACCTGGGCGGTGTCGCGGTATTCGGCGGACCGTGGTGAGACACAGACGGCGTTCGAACAGGCGCAGACGCTTCCCCTGCTTTCGCCACAACAGGTGGTTTTCCTCGAGGATGTGGAAGCGATCGAGAAGCTCGGGGAGAAAAACCGGGACGAGGCCGTGGCGCAGCTCGGCGCGTATCTCGAAGATCCCGCGCCATTCACGGTGCTGGTGGTGGAAGCGACGGGACTGGATCAGCGGATGAAATTGGGGAAGCTGCTCGCGGAGAAAACATTGGTGGTGGAATGCGGGCTGGGCGAGAAGGTGGAAGAGAGGCTGGCGTCGGCGACGGCGCTGGCTAGGGTGATGGCGAAAGACGAGGGCGTGGAATTCGAAAAGGGTGTCGCGGAGGATTTGGCGGAGTTTGTGGGCGCGGATTTGATGCGATTGAAAATGGAAATCGAGAAACTGGCGACCTATGCGGGAGAGAGAAAACTGATCCGGCGGCAGGATGTGGGCGCGTTGGTGATTGCGGAGAAGGCGACCACGGTTTGGCAATTGGCGGACATGCTGGCATCGCGCCAGCCGAAAAAGGCGCTGGAGTTCCTCGACCGTTTGCTGCGCAATGGAGAAGAACCACTGCCGATGCTCGGTGCGATGACGTGGATGTACCGCAAACTGATTGAGGCCAGTGAGCTGAAGGGTGTAGCAAATGGCTGGCAGGCGGCGCGCGCCCTTGGCATGAGGCCTGAACAGGCCGAACTAGCGCTCCAGAACGCGCGGAAGATCTCCAAGCAGCGCCTGCTAGGAGGCCTGCGGGCCTTTCAGAAGGCCGACGACCAACTCAAGCGCGGCGGGGAAGATGCGCGAGCGGTGATGGAGTTCTTGGTGACGGAACTGACGGCTTGTTAGACGCAAGCCGCGCGCAGGTAGAGAGGAGGTCGCAAAATAGAGTTCAGGAGAGGTGCTTCTCAGCGTCGGATTGGCCAGACTCACCGAGAATCGAGAACCTTCCGAAAAATTGCAAGAATACAGATCAGAGCAACAAATATTTGCGGATTATTCATTTTAGAAGAAGCTTCTGAAACAAGCCCGCCTAACTTGATTGACCTCAGCCAAACGCTCTGAAAAGAGCCGAAGAAGGCAGGTTGCACGGTCGCAAGCCTGGGATGCTAAACGGGCTGGTTGACCTGGGTTGCGCGTACGCAGTTGGAACGTTTCCGATGATATTTCCGAGGCTCCCGTTCGCGCGATAGGCACATCATTGAGTGACGCCGCGGTTGCCAAGGCGGCACGGTGGGTGGGTCTCGGAACCTCGCTGGCATTCCTCCTTACCCGGCGTGGCCGAGACGTTGACCTGCCGAAATACGCTTTGATTGAGATTGATCTTGGCCGCGTGGGTGAAACTGCCACCGCAAACCGCGAGTGATCCGAAGAGCTGGCAGCTGCGGGCAGGTAGACCGGTGATGCGATTCCCTTCGAGGTCAGTCACTAGGTCTTGTGATTTGCTGCAAGCACATATAATCTCTTTGCCCGACATGGGAGGGGAACCTGCAACTCGCGGAGAGAATGGAGCGCGCGGTTACAGCGGGATTTTTATGTTGTTGAATACAACTTAGGTGCGTGCTCCAAGAGTGGCAATCCCGCGAGCCGGTTTGCGTGCGGGAGCTAAGGGTGGTCGGTTGCCACAATTTCGTAGTGGCGCACGCGGCGGTCGAAGTTGGTGAGCAAGGTGGCGGCTTGGTCGGCGACGACGGCGGCTTCGAGGTCAGGGCCGGTGAAGTTGCGGATCGATTCGAGGGAACGCCAGGTGGTCTCGACGACGAGTTCGATTTGGCGCTCGAGGTGGCAAAGGGAAACCGTGGCTCCAAGGTAGCCAGGGACGCGGCGGAGCTCGGGCAGGACATTTTTGGAAAAGTGCTCCAGATATTTAGGCAATTGCGCTTCCGTGGTGCGGGCCGACCAGCGCCGCAGCATGGTTTCGGCTGCCGGGGCCGGAGAACCAGAGGCCGCGGAGGAAACGGACTGTTCGTTGCCGACCACCACGTTCCAGGGGCGGACTTCCCATTTTTTCGCTAGGCCGTTGAGGACATAAGGATCCTTGCGGGCAAAGGCTTCGACTTTGCTTTTGTCATCAACGTGGAAAACGAGCAAGGCGCGATCGACGGGTTCGGCGAGCGCGCCGGCAAGAACGAGCTCACCGCGTCCGCGGGCTTCGCCGGCGAGGCGCAAGTGCTCTTCGCGGAAGGGAACGCGGCGCGTGACCATGTCTTCGACGAGTTCGTAGAGCAAGGCGTAGTAATTCATCGCGTTCACCCCTTCCCATGAGCTTAGACCGGCAAGAGCCAATTGTGAGTGTCCGGCTCACGGCCAGTTTGGATGGCGACGAGACGAGAGCGGAGCCGTGCGGCGACCGAGGAACCCAAATCAGGGGGGAATTGCAGGTCGCGATCGCGGTAACGGATGCAGGCGATGGGAGCAACGATGGCGGCCGTTCCGGTGCCGAAGGCTTCGGTAAGTTTTCCGGCGGCGTGCGTGGAGAGAATTTCGTCGATGGAGATTTGGCGTTCTTCGGCGGGTATGCCCATCTTGCGAAGCAAAGTCAGAGCAGAGTCGCGAGTGACGCCAGGAAGGATCGTGCCGCTGAGAGGCGGAGTGATCGCTTTGCCATCCAAAACGAAGAATACATTCATGACTCCGGATTCTTCGACGTAGCGGCGCTCCGCGCCGTCGAGCCAGAGGACGTTGTGAAAGCCTTTTTCCTGGGCGAGGCACGCGGCGAGGAGGCCACCGGCATAGTTACCGGCAGCTTTGCTGTCGCCAGTGCCACCGGGGAAGGCGCGAACGAAGCGCTCTTCGGCGAGAAGGCGAATGGGCTGCGCGAAATAAGGGCCGACGGGAGAAGTCATGACGATGAGGCGGAAACGATTCGCGGGGCGAACCAGGAGAGTGTCGTCGACACCGAAGTACGTTGGGCGGACGTAGAGAGAACCGCCCTCACGATGAGGGACCCAATCGCGATCGAGCCGAACTAACTCGACGACCCCTTCGAGGAAGAGCGGTTCTGGAATTTCGGGCATGGCGAGACGCGCGGCGGAACGGTTTAGGCGGGTGAAATTCTCACGCGGTCGAAAGAGCGCGACGCCGCCAGTGGCAGTACGATGCGCCTTGAAGCCCTCGAAGATGGCTTGGCCATAGTGGAAAGGAGTCAACGCGGGAGAAAACGAGATTGGGCCGAAGGGGACGATTTGAGGTTGCTTCCAGGAGCCGGCTTCCCAATCGGCGACCAACATGTGGTCGCCGAAGGTGGCGCCGAATTCGGAATTTTCGCGCAGTGCTTCCGTGAGACGGGATTGTGAAACGCGGGTGATGGGGATCGAATGCGGCATCAAGCCTCGCAGGAAAAAAAGAACGGGCGGGCCGAGGCCCGCCCCTACAACAACCGATAAGCTCGAAAAGCGGGAGGCCCCTTGGCTACTTGGCAGCTCTGGCTTTGACACCGTTGTAGGCCATCGTTAGGCGCGACTTGTAGCGGTTGGCGGTGTTCTCGTGCAGCACGCCCTTTGCAATTGCCTGGTCGATTGCCGACATGGTGGGTTGGAGAAGGTTGCCCGCAGCGGTGGCGTCGCCAGCGGTGATGGCGGTGCGCAGACGCCGCATCAGAGTGCGAACCCGCGTGCGGTTGGCGCGGTTGACTTCGGCGCGTTGGCGAGATTGCTCCGCGCGCTTCAAAACGGACTTTTTCTTCTTCTTAACTTTGGTAGCCTGTCCCTGGGCCATCTATTGCTCCTTTGGCGTATCGCCCAAACTTCTAACGTTAAACGAGGCTCAAGGCTTTGTCAAACGAGCTGAAAGGTCCGCCCGGTGCGCCGCAAACACCGCAGCTGCTGAAATCACCGGTCGCCCCCGGCGCAAGTGCCAGCTCGCCGAGCCGCGCGAAGCAGGCCAATAAGCATGACGAGATGAGGCTGCTCATCAATTCGCGGCATCCCATCATCACGGTGGAGACGCCGGAAGAGGAGCGGCTCGAGGCGTTGCTCCTGGATGTGGCGACGGAACTGGGGGTGCCGCTGTACGAATGGAGCGTCACGACCGGTCTCGCGAAGGCTCACGGGGCGCCGCTGTACAACACCGACAATCCCGAGCAGGCGCTTTCGAACACCGCGCTGATTCAGGGCGATGGGATTTTTCTATTGAAGGATTTTGCGCGGTACTGTGAGAACGACAAAATCTGCCGCCGATTACGGGACTTGGCGGAAAAGTTTCGAACCGTACGGCGATCGATTGTGCTCACGGGTGCGGCGATAGAAGTGCCACCGGATCTGCAGGGCGATGCGATACCCTTTCAACTGGGTTTGCCGGCGGCGGAGGATCTGCTTCCGGGCGTGAAGCAGGTGCTGGCGGAATTGAATCGCGAGCAGCATATTCCGATGGCCCTGGATGCTGCCGCGATGAGCCAGCTTGCACGGAATCTCGTGGGACTGCCGGAAGAGGAGGCTCTGCGTGCTCTGCGCAAATCTGTGATGGCCCGTGGCAAAGCTGATATGGGATTGCTGGACGCGGTACTGGATACCAAACGAGAAACGCTGAAGACCGAAGGACTGATCGAAACGGTGCGAAGGGATGCATCATTTGGTGACGTGGCGGGATTACGGCACCTGCGCGATTGGCTGGGGAAGAGAAAGAGCGCGCTGACCCCGGAAGGCCAGCAATTCGGACTGGTGCCACCGAAGGGCATCCTCATCACCGGAGTGCAGGGTTGCGGCAAGAGCCTGGCGGCGCGGGCCGTGGCCGGAGAATGGGGATACGAACTGGCGCGGTTGGACGCCGGCGCACTGTACGACAAATATGTTGGTGAGAGCGAACGGCGGCTGCACAAGGCGTTGGAGCTGGCGCAGAAGCTAGCGCCCATGGTGTTGTGGATCGATGAAATCGAAAAGGCGTTTGCGTCTGCGGGATCAAGCGGCGACGCGGATGCCGGGCTCTCGCAGCGATTGCTGGCCACGCTGCTGACGTGGATGCAAGACCGCGAGAGCGGGGTCTTCCTTGCGGCGACATCGAATAACATCAAGGTCCTGCCGCCGGAAATGCTTCGCAAAGGACGCTTCGACGAGATTTTCTTCGTGGATTTGCCGGATGCGGAAGTGCGAGCGGCCCTGTTCGCGCTGCATCTGAAAAAGCGTGGCCGCGATGTGGCGGCGTTCGATCTTGGCAAGCTGGCTGCTTCCAGCAGCGGCTTTTCCGGCGCGGAGATCGAGCAAGCCATTGTGGCGGGTCTGTACACGGCGTTCAGCAGCAAGCAGCAGCTGAGCACGGAAATCCTGATCGCGGAAACTCGGAGCACACAGCCTCTCAGTGTGACACGCGCCGAAGAAGTGCAGGCCATTCGCGAATGGGCAAAAACGCGTGCGGTGGCTGCGGACTAGCGCAACGCTTTTAACAAACCAACCTAAAAGACGGCATAAAAACGAAGCCCGCCCACCCGGGGAAGAAGGGCAGGGCGAGGGCTTCTAGCGTCGCTTACTTTTCGTGATTGAAGGAAAGCGGGAATTCAAAGACCACGCCGCTGACAGTGACGCGCAAGACAAACTGGTTTGATTTCGCCTTGCGTTCGAACCAAACAGCTCCCGCGGTCTTCTCGTTTGGCTAGAAAAGCCATGTTTATCTCGACTATTTTTCCGTCATGGAGGACGACCGGGGACTGCTAAAAAAAGGAAATCAGTGGGGATGACCTCCATCCCAACGCTGCCCGATACGCGGTGATGGCGGCGGTGGCCGAAAAGGCGATCCAAGTTGCGCTGGCGGAAAAGGAATCAAAGTAGTGGAGCGCCCAGGCCATCTGAAAGGATATGGTTTCGCATCATGATCCCGTAACTTGACCCTGACGCGGTGGTCGGGTAGGGTGTAATGAGTTTCTCCCTTAGAGGAGGAATTCCATCGGCCACCCGGTTCCGGTAACAGGAAAACCTTCCAATTGGATGCGACGTACCGTTCACATTTCCGGACAAATCGAACCCTTCTTTGGCACGCTGGATGAAAATGTGCGCGTGCTCGAGGATTCACTACGCGTGCGCACGCATCTCCACGACACGCGGCTGACGATCGAAGGCGAGCAGGACAGCGTCGACCAGGCGGTGAAGATTGTGGAGGAGTACAACCACCTCACGCGGCATGGGCGGACGCTTTCCGCTGCGGAGGTGAAGTCGCTGATGCGCGTGGCGACGGAGGAACCGCACGAATCGCCGCGCGGGATGTTTGAGCACGGGCGGGTGCGTTCATTCGGGAAGAAACAGGTCACTCCGAAGAACGCGAGCCAACGCCGCTACATGGAAGAAATCGAGAAGCACGACATGATGTTCGGCATCGGTCCCGGTGGCACCGGGAAAACCTACATCGCCGTGGCCATGGCGGTGAGCGCGCTTCTCACAAAGCAAGTGAACCGCATCATTCTGGCGCGGCCCGCAGTGGAAGCGGGAGAGCGGCTCGGTTTTTTGCCGGGCACGTTGCAGCAGAAGATCGATCCGTACATGAGGCCGCTGTATGACGCGCTCTACGACATGCTGGACGCGGACAAACTAGAGCGCTTCTTGGAGAAAGGAATTATCGAAGTTGCGCCTCTGGCGTTCATGCGCGGCAGAACACTGAATGATTCGTTTGTGATTCTCGACGAGGCGCAGAACACGACAAGCGAGCAAATGAAAATGTTCCTGACGCGGCTGGGCTTCAACTCCAAGGCGGTGATCACCGGAGACGTGACGCAGATCGATTTGCCGCAGGGGAAGAAGTCCGGCTTGGTCGAAGCGCTGGAAGTTTGCGGGAAAATCGACGGGATCGGCGTGGTGCAGTTCGGGGAGAAGGACGTGGTGCGGCACAACCTGGTGCAACAGATCATCCGCGCCTATGAAGAGTATGATGTAGCTCACCCGCAGCGAGGCGGAAACAGCGCCAATGGCAAAGCAGGTACGCCAACGAGAGAACCCGGTAAAGGACGAGAAAAAGAAACGCAACAAGGATGATTCTAAACCGCCAGCGGACGGTGCGCCTGGTGAGGCGTCCACTCGAATCGTTTCTGCGCCACGTGAAAAACGAACTGGGGTTGGAGGAAGCGGGCCTAACGGTTTGCCTGGTGAGCGATGCAGAGATCGCGCGGATGAACGAGATGTTTCGCAAGAAGAAAGGTCCTACCGACGTGCTGTCCTTTCCCATGGTGGCGCGTCGAAAACCGGTCCGGCTGCGGCGCGGCCCAAAGACGGTACAGGCCGGTGAATATCTGGGCGACATTGCCATCTCTCCGGCAACGGCCCGGCGCTACGCGAAAAAATACGGGCGTAAGCTTTCGAGTGAACTTCAAGTGTTGATTCTTCACGGGGTCTTGCATCTGCTGGGCTACGACCACGAAACCGATCGCGGCGAAATGGAACAGATCGAGCGGAAGCTGCGAAAACAACTCGGGTTAGCGTGATGAATTTAAGCTGGCTCTACGCCCTGAGCGTCGTGCTAGTAGCTTTTACCCTGCCTATTTTCTCCTACTTGACACTGATTTACCGCGAACTGGGCCGCATGACTACGGGCCGCATCCATATGCATTTGGAAATCTTCGAAGCGGAGATCGAGCCAAAGCTGAAGATCAATCGCCGCAGCGGCGGGCGGACATTCCGAATACTCGGGCACTTCTGGCTCGCCTTTCTGGTGCTGGAGACGACACGCGGGGTGGTGTACTTCGTCCCGGGCACCTGGGAGTCTTTTGTTGAGTTTTGCGTTTTTCTTGTGCTGGAAGTCGTCATCGCGATGCACTTTATTCCGGACATGCTGTTGTATCGCACCACCGGGCGCTGGCTGCTTCCGGTCTTGCCGTTGATTCGCGGGGCGATGTGGTTCGTCTGGCCCGTGCGCGTATTTCTGGAAGGCGCGGAATCGCTCGCGCGAATTTCCGAGCACGACGTCGAAAAGACCGACGAGCAGCGCACGGAGGAGGGAATCGAAGCGCTGGTGGAAGTCGCGGAAGAAGAAGGCATCATTGAGCCGGAACAGGCAGATTTGATCGAGCAAGTCGTCGAATTCAGCGACAAACGCGTACGCGAAGTGATGACGCCGAGGCCCGACATTGTGGCAATGCCCGCGGCCGCGACGCTCGAAGATTTGCACGCCAAAGTTGTCGAGACGAAATTGAATAAGATCCCCGTGTATGAGAAAACGCTCGACGATATTTTCGGCGTCGTATACTCGCAGGACCTTTTGCAAATCGCGGACCAGGATTTGCCGAAGCGCAAGGTGCGTGAGCTGGTCAAACCCGTTCTCTTCATACCAGAAACGAAGATTGGTTCGGAGTTGCTGCGCGAAATGCGCCAGAAGGGGCAGCCGCTGGCAGTGGTTATCGATGAGCATGGAACGGTGGCCGGCATCGCAACCGTGGAAGACCTGGTGGAAGAGATCGTGGGCGAAAGCGGAAACGAGCGCAAGCCTCCGGCGCCGGATGTCGTACGCGAACCGGATGGCGGACTGGTGATGCGCGGCAGCATGCCAATCGACGACGTCGAGAAGCTACTTGGCGTGAAGTTCGGCGACAAGACCGACGAGGCGGTAACGACTCTGGCAGGTTTGCTGAGCCATGTTTCCGGCAAGGTGCCTGCGCCAGGTGACAAGATCGATCTGGCGGACCATCGCTTCGAAGTCCTGGAAGCAAACCAGAGAAAAGTGTTGCGTGTGCGAATTCGTAAGCAGATGAAAGCAGTTCACACGAAGCCGTAGATTTTGAGGACTCTCCAGTCAAAGACGATAGGGAAACAGCAATCAATCGAGGTGCGGGGGTAGAAATGTTCGGTGTGACGAGGATGGTTGGCACGGCCGCAGCCGGATTGGCGCTGCCCTTCTTGTTGGGAACGGCCATGACGAGGGCGCAGCAAAAGCCTACGGTCGAAGAGCCAACCATCGACATGCAATGGGCGGTGAAGATTCCGGCGCGGGACGGAGTGAAGCTGAACGCGACGGTGTTCACGCCACACGGTCAGAAAGGGCCGCTGCCGGTCATCTTCACGTTTACGCCGTACATCGGAGATTCGTACACGGACCGTGCCATGTATTTTGCGAAGCACGGGTACGTGTACGCGCTGGTGGACGTGTGGGGACGCGGGAATTCCGCCGGCGAATTCGAGCCGTTTGTGAATGAGGGAAGAGACGGCTACGACGATTACAACAGCGGTGGCGTTGTCGCGGCAGAGACGGGGAAAGATGCCAAGACGGCGCATATCAAGCTGATGCACGACGATACGGAGTACGCCAGTGCACTCGAACTGCCGATCGTCGAACCTTGATGGCTACAAAGGAGAGCAGCGCCGGAAAGCGGGATTTTCGATCCGGATTTGTGGCCATCGTGGGGCGGCCGAATGCGGGGAAGTCCACCCTTGTGAATCGATTGGTCGGGCAGAAGATCGCGATCGTTACTTCCAAACCGCAGACCACTCGCAATCGCGTTCAGGGAATTGTGACCAGACCGCAAGGGCAGATTGTTTTTATCGATACACCGGGTCTGCACGAAGCCGATTCGGCGCTGGGACGCCAGATGATGCAGGAAGTGGCCGCTGCGCTGGAGGGGATTGACGTCCTGTTGCTGATGGTCGATGCCAGCCGGATGCGTCCTCATGCGGACGATCTGCCGCTGGAAAAGGCGAGACAGTTTCGCGGAAAAACGATTCTTGCGCTGAACAAGGTCGATCGTTTGCCGAAGCCAAAGCTTCTGCCGCTGATCGATGCCTTTAGGAAGGCATTCGAATTTGCCGCCATCTTGCCCGTCTCCGCGCTGAAGGGCGGTGGATGTGAAGAGTTGCTTGAGGAGATTCTGAAACAGTTACCGGAGGGAGAGCCGTATTTCCCAGAGGATCAGCTGACGGACCAGCCGGAACGATTTCTGGCCGCCGAGATCATTCGAGAAAAGGCCATTCAGGTGATGTACCACGAGGTGCCGTACGCGCTGGCGGTGATGGTTGAAAAGTACGAAGAAACACCCAAGCTATTGCGCATCGAAGCGGTCATGAATGTGGAGCGTGATTCGCAGAAGAAAATACTGATCGGTCATAAGGGCGAGATGCTTAAGCGCATCGGAACAGAAGCCCGCAAGGAGCTCGAGACGATCCTCGGCAGAAAAATCTATCTGGGACTTTTTGTGAAAGTAGCGCCGGGTTGGCGGGAAAACCCTCAAAAGGTGCGTGAACTCGACTGGCGGTACCAATTGGAAGGGCTTGCCAGCGAGCTGGACGACAAAGAATGAGAAACACGCGTCCAGGAAGGATCGCAAGTTTAGTCCCATTATTCCCATTATAGGGTCTGGCAATCTTGAAGAGGCCCAGGGTTCTTAAGATTGCGGGATTAATATTCTGACGGGGCTCCCTGGTGCCCATATCCGCCGAAATACCAGCGCATGCCAAATGTGGCGTAAAGACCATTTGGGCCATTAGTGCGAAGGTCCGCCGTGCCGAGGGACTTGCCATAACGCCCGAGCCAGTCCACCTGATGTTGCGTCGCGCGCAGTTCGAAATTTCTAGGCAATTGGAAACCGATTCCAATCGAACGATCGTAAGCAATCGGCGACATGGATGCGGTGTAGGTGAGCTGGGGGATATTTCTTCCGAAACTGAACTTGGGTTCAAAGAATAGAAAGAAGTGCCGCCCCGGAGTGCGGCCTAGCGGCTGAAACTCAATGTACCCGCTGAATAGATAGCGTGCGTAAGCCGTACACGTGGAAGCCACCCCGCCTGCACTGGCCGGCTGAGGAAACATGCAACGTCCAAGATCTGGTTCGTTGTGCGACGGGGCCACGGAGAAATCCGTATAACCACGGACCCAGTTATGCGGAAGAAATATCCGTGATTGTGACACGAAGTTAGATACGTGACCCGATTCAGCAGCGGTGGTCTGGGCCTGCGTGGTAAAAACGGAGATGGTCAACATTGCCGTCAAAAAAACAGCGATTCTCGTCATGGGGACTCTCCGGAGTTTCCGACCTGCGTCGTAATGGGCTGGCCGGTGAAGCGGGTGCAGAGCTTCAGCGAACGAAGCGGCGGGGGACCATGAGCGTCCGCGTGAGAACCGCTGATCCAGTCAGTGCTGGGAAGGCGAGACACCGGTTAGGCGGATATTATACGAATTCGGTGACTGGCGGGAAAAAGAGAAATGCAAGGAGGCGTGGTGGTTACCCTACCGGTTCGACAAGGTTTAGTCGGGGGCCGCGATCCCCAAAGACTTCATTTTGCGGTAGAGGTGGCTGCGTTCCAGGCCAAGAGCTGTGGCCGTTTGCGTCATGTTCCAGCGGTGCTCCTGCAATTTCCGCAGGATGAACTCCCGTTCATAGGCGCTGCGCGCTTCATGCAGCGTCGAGTAAGGATGGTGAGGACTCTCCGCAGCGCCGCGGAAAAGCTCGGGCGGTAGGTGATGTGGCTCGATACGCGCTTGGGGGCACACGATGACCAGCCGCTCGACGAGGTTTCGCAACTCTCGAACATTTCCCGGCCAGGGATAGCGGATGAGGATTTCCATGGCCGAGTCACTGAGCTCGCGCGTCTTCTTTCCGTAGGCCGAGCTGAATTCCCTCAGGAAATATCTTGCCAGCGTGGGAATGTCCTCCTTGCGGTCGCGCAGGGCCGGCACGTAAAAGGGAATCACGTTCAGGCGATAGAAAAGATCTTGGCGAAAGGCGCCGCGCGCAATTTCCTGTTCGAGAAGTTTGTTCGTTGCGGCGATGACGCGCACGTCCACGCTCAAGGTTTCGTTGGAGCCCACGCGTTCGAAGCGTTGTTCCTCGAGAACCCGCAGAACTTTCGATTGGGTGCGGAGGCTCATGTCGCCGATTTCATCGAGGAAAAGCGTCCCTCCGTCGGCCTTTTGAAATTTGCCGATCTTGTCTTCCGTCGCGCCGGTAAAGCTGCCCTTAATGTGCCCGAAGAGCTCGGACTCGATCAGCTCCTCAGGAATCGCCGCGCAATTGACTTCCACGAAAGGCCCCTTGGTGCGAAGGCTCGCGGCATGCAACGCACGCGCAACGAGCTCCTTGCCCGTACCGCTTTCACCGTAAATCAACACGCGGCCGTTGGTAGGGGCCGTAACGGCGATCTGCTGGCGCAGCGCCTTCATGGGAATGCTATCGCCGATAACCTGGTAGCGGTAACCCAGTTCGCTCCGCAGCAGCTGGTTCTCATCTTCGAGACGGCGCTGCTGAATGGCGTTGCGGACCAGAACAATGATCTTCTCAAGCGAGAGGGGTTTCTCGATGAAGTCGAAGGCGCCGAGTTTTGTGGCCCGCACGGCTGTCTCGATTGTGCCGTGACCGGAAATCATGATGACAGCGGGCGGCCGCGGAGACGCTTGCAAGCGGCTTAGCGCTTCGAGGCCGTCGATCCCCGGAAGCCAGACATCCAGGAGAACGACCTCGAAATCGCCGGCAGCGGCGCGCTCCAAGGCTTCCTCGGCGGAACCCACTGCTTCCACGTGGTAGCCCTCGTCCTCGAGAATCGAAGAGAGAGATTCACGAATGCCAGCCTCATCGTCCACGACAAGGAGATGCGTTCTAGAGGTCATCGAGTCGCATCCGATCCATTGTGGTCGGCAAGGGTAGCGGGCGTCAATTCGGCGACCGGAAGTTCAATGAGGAAGCGCGATCCAACCGGAAGATTGTCCTCGACGTGGATGCTGCCGCCGTGTTCGGCCACAATGCGAGCGGCGATGGCCAGCCCGAGCCCCGTTCCGCGATCCTTGGTTGAGAAATGCGGCAGGAAGAGTTTGTCCTTGTCTTCCGGCGAAATGCCAGTACCGGTGTCCGAAACACAAATCACGACGGTCTCCGCATCCGAATGGGCTCTGGTGGAAACCAGGATTTCCCGGAACGCCGAGTTTTCCAGTGCTTCCGCGGCATTGTCGATGAGATTCACGACGACGCTGCGGAGCAGCCCTCCGTCGGCGCGTACCGACGGCAGATTCTCGGCAAGGGTGGTCTTGAGCGTGATGCCATCGAGCCGCCCGGAGAATACTTCCACCGCCTGATGCACGATCGTGTTGGCATTGGTGGGCACAAGCTTGGCGGTCGGGAAGCGCACGAATTGCGAAAATTCATTGACCAGCGCGGCGAGCGTGGAGACCTCCCGCTCGATCAGGCGTGAACACTCTTGAACCAGCTGGGCCAATTCCGAGTGACGAGTAGCTGCCGACTGGGAGGAGTCGCGGCGCTCGAGGAATCGCAGCAGGCGCTGGGCAGAAAGCTGAATCGGAGTCAGGGGATTCTTGATCTCATGAGCTATTCGCCGCGCGACTTCCTGCCACGCAGCCGACTTTTGCGCACGCAGCACTTCTGTCAGATCGTCAAGGACCAGGACATAGCCGGTGTTCGCGCGGCGCGGGCCAAGGGAACTCACCGTGACGGCCAGGTGCAGCACGCGTCCGGCGGCGACCGTCTCGATCTCTCGGGAAACCACTCCCATGCGCAAGGATCTGCGCATCAGGTAGTGCACGATGCGCGCCGCATCCGCTCCGACAAGCCCTTCGAGAGAGTGAGATTCACAGCTAGCGACCCCGAACATTCTTGAAACGGAACTGTTCACGCGAAGAATGGCTCCCGCGGCGTCGAGCGAAATAACCCCTGTGGGAATATTCTCAAGAACCGTCTCCATGAGCTGGCGGCGGCGCTCAAGCTCCTGCACCGCTTGCTGGAGATTCCGGGTAAATTGATCGATCTGCGAGCGGCTGTCGCGCAACTGCGTGGTCATGGTGTTAAAGGAGCGCACCAGGATTCCCAACTCATCTTGAGCTTGCTCCGGGACCTGGTAATCAAAGTTGCCGGATGAAACCTCCCGCGTACCTTCCGCGAGGGCCTGAATGGGGATGGTGACCTGCTTTGCCAGAAACAACGCCACCCACATGACCGCGGACAACAGCAGAACGGTGAAAAGAAGAAGAATCAGAAGCATCTGCCGCTTCAGCGCGCGCAGGTCCTGTTTTTCCTGGTAATACTCGCGCGTCTGGGATTGAATGGCCTTCAGGCGCTCGAGAACGTCGGGGCTCGTACCATACGCGGCAACGATAGATTCCCCAGCATGGCCTTCCTGCGTAGCCGGGACGCGAGCGGCGAAGTAGCTCCTTCCACGGGCCGCCCAAACTTCCACTCCACTCGGCAGCGATCGCAAATACTGTCCGGAAACATCCGGCTGCGCACAAATCGCGCCAGCGCGGTCCTCCGGCTGGTCGTCGCAGACGATGCCACCTCGCAGCACTTTGCCGTCCCGATCCAAAACCCAGACGGCATCAGCGCCCTTCGCGAGTACATGTTGCAGGAAATCTGTGCTGGGTCGAGTTGCCTCTCGTTGCGCCTGCACAGCGATCCCGCGAAGCCTCGGCAACTGTGCCCGCCCCAGATCGTTCAGGAGTTTCTGGGTCTCGTCGGAGGCCACCTCGAGCGCTCTGGGGAACCACAGCAACAGGCTGCGATTGATCAACGAGTAGCTGACGATGAACATGAATACGATCGGGAGAAGGGAAATGGCCATCGCGCCAACGACCATCTTCGTTTTAAAGCGAGCGCCAAGTTGCTCCCTGCTGCGTTCCGCCCAGAGCCTCAGGACCGTGCGCGCGAGGATGAGGCCAAAGACCAGAAAGGCGGCAGTGATAAAACTGGAGACAGCGTAAAGCGCCATCACCGCGCGCCAGCTCTTCGGCTCAAATGGTACGTTGAGAGATCCGAACGTGAAGACGGCGGCAAAGAGCAGCGTCAAGAGTATTCCGCCGATGGCGAGACCCCAGCGCTGTTTGTTGTCCAAGCGGCTCATGATTCGGAAATCATCAAATCACGTGATGAAGAGTGTATCTGTGCTGGAAAGCCGCGAGCGCCGCACACGCCGTGGACATTTTTCGTCAGCGGCGCCAGGCCATGCGCAGAATGTGTCCGTGTCGTTCGTTGAGACATCTCTCTGGCACGATAGCCAGCGTGCGGAGGCATGTCAAGATTTCTACCTGTCCTCTCCTCGAGAGGACCTGCCCTCCCGGGCAGGTATTAGCCATTTCAGAACGGCGCGCGAAATTCTGGCTACCTTCTGCTTCCGCATTTGTTAAGGTGAGCGTTGGGTGCAAACCCGACGGGAGTACTGTGGATGTCCGTCCGTTTGGGCGAAATACTAGTTAAGGAAAGCCTGATCACGCAGGACCAGCTCCAAAAAGCGCTCGAGTTTCAGCGCGCCAATGGAGGCAAGCTGGGAAGCTGCCTGACGAAGATGGGCTTCATCACCGATGATGACATCACCGGCGTTCTCTCCCGTCAGTACGGCGTTCCTTCCATCAACCTGAAGTATTACGAAATCGATCCCAACGTCATCAAGCTTATTCCGCAGGACACGGCATCACGCTACCAGGTGATCCCACTGTCGCGCGTCGGTTCCGTTCTCACCATCGCCATGACGGATCCCACGAACGTTTTCGCGATGGACGATATCAAGTTCATGACAGGTTTCAACGTTGAGCCGGTAGTGGCCTCGGAGTCCGCCATCGGCGACGCCATCGTGCGTTTTTATGGCGGGTCGTCGACGAATCAAGAAGAGATCAGTAACCTGATGAAGGACCTCGTTGATGAAGACAACGAGCTGGAGTTGGCTGCCGAAGAATCGGAGCTGGACACTGCCACGCTGGAGAAGGCGGCGGAAGAAGCTCCCATCATCAAGCTCGTCAACCTAATCTTGACCGACTCCGTCAAGCGCGGAGCGAGCGATATCCACATCGAGCCTTACGAGCTCGAAATGCGTGTGAGGTTCCGCATTGACGGACAACTTGCCACGGTGATGACCCCGCCCTTGCGCCTGAAGGACGCGATTACCAGCCGCTTGAAGATCATGGCCAAACTGGACATTGCGGAAAAGCGTTTGCCGCAAGACGGCCGCATCATGATCAAGTACAAGGCCGATGGAAAAAAAAAGGAACTGGACTTCCGCGTTTCGACCGTGCCCACCCTCTACGGCGAAAAGGTTGTTATGCGGTTGCTGGACAAGGAAAACCTCCGGCTGGACATGACCAAGCTCGGCTTTGAACCCGACTCGCTCAAGAAATTCGAACGTAACATCTTGAAGCCCTACGGCATGGTGCTGGTGACCGGTCCAACGGGTTCTGGTAAGACGAACACCCTGTATTCCTCTGTCGCAACGTTAAACACCGTCGACACCAACATCATGACCGCGGAAGACCCGGTCGAGTTCCAATTGGCGGGCATCAACCAAGTGCAGATGAAGGAACAGATCGGCCTGAACTTTGCCGCTGCGCTCCGAGCCTTCCTGCGACAGGACCCCAACATTATTCTGGTCGGCGAGATTCGCGACTTTGAAACGGCGGAAATCGGGGTAAAGGCTGCGCTCACCGGGCACTTGGTGTTATCCACGCTGCACACCAACGACGCGCCTTCGACCATCAGCCGCTTGATGAACATGGGTATCGAGCCTTTTCTCGTGGCCACATCGGTGAACTTGATTTGTGCCCAGCGTCTTGTTCGGCGCATATGTGGGAACTGCAAGGAAGAGCTGGAAGTTCCGCACCAGGCTTTGATCGACGCTGGCTACACCACCGAAGAAGCCAAAACCACCAAGATCTACCATGGCAAGGGCTGCACTACCTGCAACAAGCGCGGCTACAAGGGCCGCACAGGTCTCTACGAAGTGATGGAAATAAACGATGAGCTCCGCGAATTGATTCTTGTTGGCGCCTCGGCCCTGGAATTAAAGAAGAAGGCGATCGAACAGGGCATGATCACGCTGCGCCGCAGCGGCTTGATGAAGGTTGCGCTCGGGCAGACCACCATGGAAGAAGTCCTGCGCGAAACGGTATTATAGAATTGAAGGTGCCCGATGGCTGGAATTGCGCTAAGTGAATTGCTGAAGAAGATGATCGAGATGGGAGGCAGCGACCTGCACATCACGACGAACAGCGCGCCGCGCGTGCGCGTTCATGGTCGGCTCCGGCCTCTCGACATGCCCCCGTTGACGGCAGCGGACACCAAGTCTCTTGCGTACAGCGTTTTGACGGATGCGCAAAAACACCGCTTTGAAGAGAACCTGGAACTGGACTTCTCCTTCGGTTTGAAAAACTTGGCTCGTTTCCGCGGCAACGTTTTCAATCAGCGGGGAGCCGTTGGCGCCGTCTTCCGTACGATTCCGTGGGAAATCAAGGGCTTCGATGCTCTCGGATTGCCGCAGGTCGTGAAGGGATTGTGCGACAAGCCCCGCGGACTCGTCCTCGTGACCGGACCGACGGGCTCCGGTAAGTCCACCACGCTCGCTGCCATGCTCGACAAGATCAACGGCGAACGTGAAGAGCACATGATCACGATCGAGGATCCCATCGAGTTTCTTCACAATCACAAGAAGTGCCTTGTGAATCAGCGCGAAGTCCATGCTGACACGCATTCTTTTGCGAATTCACTTCGCGCCGCGCTCCGGGAAGACCCTGACGTTGTGCTCATCGGCGAAATGCGCGACCTGGAGACCATCGAATCGGCTCTTCGCATCGCGGAGACCGGCCATTTGACTTTCGCTACGCTGCACACCAATTCGGCGGCGTCCACGATCAACCGTATTATTGATGTATTCCCTTCGCATCAGCAGCCGCAGATTCGCGCGCAGCTTTCCATGGTGCTGGAGGGCATTCTTTGTCAAGCGCTTCTCCCGCGCGCCGATGGACGTGGCCGTGCCATGATCATGGAAGTGCTCGTGCCGACGCCGGCCATCCGCAACCTGGTCCGCGAGGACAAAATTCATCAGATCTATTCCGCCATGCAGACCGGTACGGGTCAAACGGGCATGCAAACCTTTAACCAGGGGCTGGCGAACGCCTACTTTCAAAAGATGATCACCCTGGACATGGCCCTCTCGCGTTCATCGAATGCCGATGAATTGCAGGACATGATCAATCGCGGAGTATCAATGCCTGGGAGCGGGCATAAAGCTCCGGTGGCCAGCAAGCGCTAGGAGAAACCACATTGCCTGAACGGCCGTATGCCCGAGAAATGGAAGAACTAAGGAGGCAAGCAAATGCCCGACTATAAATATCAGGGAACCAGCCGCACCGGCAGCAGCGTCAGCGGGGTGATGACGGCTTCGAACAAGTCCGAACTGGCGAGTCTGCTTAAGCGTCAGCAGATCACCGCGACGAAAATGACCGAAAAGGGCAAGGAATTCAATATCCCCACTTTTGGCGGCGGCGTGAAGGCCAAGGAACTGGCGATCTTCACGCGCCAGTTCTCGGTCATGATCGATGCCGGTCTGCCGCTGGTTCAGTGTCTCGAGATTCTGGCGAGCCAGCAGGAAAACAAGTTTTTTCA
>Ga0209577_10001195_pt1 | contig 25960 bp, 26 predicted proteins | sample GraSoiAngelo_109_FD_185874 | JGI IMG/M metagenome (GOLD analysis project Ga0209577, IMG submission 185874) | Grasslands soil microbial communities from the Angelo Coastal Reserve, California, USA - 14_0903_12_20cm (SPAdes) (version 2) | ecosystem: Environmental > Terrestrial > Soil > Grasslands...
CAAACCGCCCGACCCGTATAAAGTACTCACTGCGCATAAACCGACGCGAAGCGAGGCAGACGCTGGGTAATCCAAACATCTAGCGTCTGCCATTCCTATTTTGGGCCTTTTTCTAAACCGCCTCGGCCTCCCGGTGACTCAAGCCACGATCAGTTGACCCCGCCTAAAGCCCGGTACACCGCTTCTCGGCCAGAACCATGCGGCAATCGGGCCGCCTGTTTCTTTATAAGCGAGGGAAAAAAGCCTCTCCACGCAGAGGCGCCGGGTGTTTTCTAGAGCTGGTTCAGAAATTGTTACTTGGTATGGCACGGGTTCACTGTATGCGGGAGAACCAATTTTCCCCCTGAGAACCGCTCAAGAACAACCCCCGTAGGGGTATCGCGAAGATAGCCCACCTCTTCAGTGCTGGGTCAGTCTGGGAATCTGGAACCAGTCCCTTAGGGACGACCGAAGTCCTGAGACACTCACTTCCAGCCCTGCCGCCGAGCTAGCTCCCGCCATCGGCCCATACCCTTATAAAACCTGGCTCGATGCATATCTTGATTCTTTGTTACGCTACGCCACCTTAGCAAAGATGATGACCAGGGTGTACAGCGCCAGTGACTCAATCAGCGCTAGGCCCAGAATCAGCGCCAGCTGAATCCCCGGCCGCGCTGATGGATTGCGGGCCAAGCCTTCCGCCGCGGCGGCAGTCGCCCGGGCTTGTGCCAATCCGCACACGGCGGAAGCGATCGCCATGGCAAAGCCAGAGGTGATGGCAACCCAGTCGCCGTGTGATGTTCCACCCCCTTTTTCCTGCGCGAACGCCGGCGCCGCAAAGCACAGCACCGACAGCATCATTAACAGGTAACTCGGTTTACGCATGCGTCTTTCTCTCCTCATATGAATTGCCCCAGGAGGTGGTTGACGTCATCCTCTTCGAGACGCCCTCACGCTGGAAGCGACCAGTCGTCAGTAGCTGGTAGCGAGGGGCTAGCTCCTAACTCCTAGCTACTCTCTTCTCAATGTTCTTCCGCCACCGCCCCCTGCAGGTACACGGTGGTCAGCAGGACGAAAATGTACGTTTGCAGAAACGAGACGCCAATGTGCAAGCCCAAGAAGAGCACGGGCACACCCATGGGGATTAGCGAAAAGAAAACCCAAGTGACCATATCGCCGGCGAACATGTTGGCGAAAAGACGGACCGTAAGCGACAACATGCGGGCTAAGTGGCTGATGAGTTCGATTGGCAACATCAGAATCGCCAGCGGAATACGAATCACCCAAGACATGCTGGGATCGGATGGCCCCAGGAAATGCAATATGTAATGAGCTCCCTGTTTCTTGAATCCTTGAGCCTGGTAGTAGATGAACGCGCAAACGGCACAGCCCAGCGGTACTGTAGGACTGGCTCCGGTCGGCGATTCAAACCCCGGAACCAGGCCAAGCAAATTGGAGATCAAGATGAAGAATCCCAGGGCCACTAGAAACGGAGTGAATCCTTCGCTATGGTGTCCGATAATTTCCTGGCTCTGCCCTTCAATGAACCCGTGCATCCCTTCGAAGATGTGCTGCATTGCGCCTGGCCGATCCACCGACAAGCTCGAGCGCACCAGCAGAAACACGATCAGCAGAACGGCGAATACGACCACTTCCATGGCCACGGCATTGGTGATGGGCGCCTGGGGATACTTCGGCTCCATATGCAGAGCGCGCAGTAAAGCCGTGACCGGCCCGGCGCAGGCATGGTTCAGGAGCTGTGTCAACCAGAGTTGTTCCGGCATGAATCAGTATCAGTTGTTATTCTTGGGAATGCTCACAATCCACGTGCTACGGCCACGTACAACTCGTAACCGGCTTCGCACGCGATGGCCCCTACGGGCAGGAACAGGCCCGTCAGAAGCCCGTAGAGACTCGCGGGAGAAACACTCAATATAGCATAGGCTCCGACACCCATCAAAACGTAACGCAGCAAAAAGCGCAGCACGATTCCCTTGCCTGACTCGCGCTTTCCAGTTTGCGTAATCCGGTCCGCCATCGCGCTCACCACGCGCTTCAACCAATAAAAATTGATATAAGCAATGGCACATCCCAGTTGGAATCCCAGGGCCGCCGGCCATCTGAAAGCAGCCCAGGCCGCCAGGCTGAGAAGCACCGCGAGACCAATCATGAAAGAGCGGATCCTTTCCAGCGCCCCGGCGTAAAAATTCGCGGATTTGGTTTCCATCTCCATATCAAGAATCGCAGGGTAGAGACGCGGCCTGCCGCGTCTCCCGGGAAACAATTCCATATTTTTCGGCCAGGAATGTCCGCAGCTTTCGAGGAAGTACCTCCGCCAGCTCTTGCCAGGTCAGAACCTTACACCGTAGACGCAGGTCATGAATGCGGATGCCACGCATGAAGGCATACCACGCTTCCCGCAGATCGGGACGTCGTTCATCCAGCATCACGCAGCACAAACAATCCATCGCATAAGCCGCCAGCACGTTTCGGATCAGCTGGTAAGAAATATAGGAATCCTTCTCCCGCGGCAGATCCCGCGCATCGAATACTGCTTTGAAATCCCGGTATGTCTCCACGACCGCCGCGGACTTCCTCTGAAAGTCGCTTTCGGTCAGCTTGGCTTCGACCAGCAAATCGCCGAGGCGCATGTCAACCTCGGTGCGATCCCCTCGTCCATTCGACAGCGGAACCCGTGCCTTGAAGCCGAATTGCGGCTTCGCTCCCGGGTCCGCGCCCACGAAATTGACCACGCGCGGTTGTTTCAGAACCCCAGGAAAACAGAAGATATTCATCAGCAGCGCATCGGAACTGGTGCTGGCGTCGAGTTCCCGCCAGTCGAGTCCATCGCGCGGCAGAGCGCGATAGGCAGAAGTATGGGGCTTCTCCAGCCGCTGGCTCCATTGCGGCCTCTTCAGGATGGCCTGGTAGCTCTGCGGAAGGAAATTGCCATGCTCCGCGGGGTCGTCCGAAGCCCGGTAGCAAACCACTCGAGAGCCGATGGTTTCGCGAAAGAACAAACCGGTGCGACTTGCATATTCCCTATTGCGTAAGCTCAGTTCCCGCCGCAATGCCTCGGCACACGAAAATGTTTTCACGGAATCCCCCATGGGAGGGCAGGATACAACGCCGCACTGGGGAGACTTCAACTCACTTCTCGGAATCTGACATTACCGTACACACCAGCTCCACAAACCCCGCTACAATACCCAACAGCAATCCAACCAGGTAAAGCCATCTCGTGTGGAGCCATTTGTCCAACGCCGCCCCAACCAGCCAGCCCGCGACGGTGGAGGCCGGCAGCACGAAGGCCAGCTGGCTGTAGCGCGTCAGCTGCGCAAGGAAATTCTTCTTTTCGGGAGGAGTTTTAGAATAGTCGTCGTTGGTCATTGGTCCCTGGTCGTTCTCCTTCTGCCGACGACCACCGACCCCGAGAGCAACGACTACTTCACCAGGTGTGCAATGGCCGGATGCTGCGACAATCCCAGCGACCAGTCCACCGCCCGGATGAACGGCTCAGGGTAAATGCCGATCAACAGCGTTGCCAGAGCGGTGACCCCGAGCGCGGCAGCCATCGATCCGCCGATCTTAAGCGGTTCCTTGTCCAGCGCCTGCCGCATTAACATGGCATTGGCAATTCGCATGTAGTAGTACAGCCCAAAAACCGCATACAGCACGGCCAGTGACGCCAGGACATAGTGGCCGGTTTCAATCAGGCTGAGGAAGATGAAGTATTTGCCCCAGAAGCCCGCCAGCGGCGGAATTCCGGCCAGCGACAACAGGAACACCAGCATCAGCACCGATTCGGTAGGCGCGCGGAAGAACAGCCCGGCAATGTCGTCGATTTCATCTCCAATCACATCGCGGCGCCGCAGCGACGTGATCACGGCGAATGCGCCCAGATTCATGAAGGTGTAGACCAGCAGGTAAATCAGGATTCCCCTAATACCATCCACTCCGGACGGAGTGTTTGCCGATCCGAAAGCAATCAGTCCCAGCAGCATGTAGCCGACGTGCGCGATGGAAGAGTAGGCCAGCAGACGCTTCAGATTGTTCTGGGTCAAAGCGGCAAGATTCGCCGCGGTCATCGTGGCAATGGAAACGAAGACCAGCAGTGGAACCCAGATCTTATGGAGGGGTGCCAGTCCCAGCAGTAGAATCCGCAACAACATCGCCCAAGCCGCTGATTTCACCGCCACCGACATGAACCCTGTGATGCTGGTGGGCGCACCTTCATAGGCGTCGGGCGCCCACTGATGGAAAGGCACGGCCGCGATCTTGAACAGCAGGCCCGTCGCAACCGTCAGAAGCGCCAGCACCGCCACGGGATCAGCATGATCGCCGGCCGCCGCCATCTGCTGCGCCAGACGCTGCCGGATTATCACCAGGTTCGTGCTTCCTGCCAGCCCATAAAGAAGCGACAGCCCGTAGGCGAAAATTCCGGAAGAGAACGCTCCCAGCAATAGGTACTTCAGCGAAGCCTCGTTCGATCGCCGATCCCGCCGCAGAAAACCGACCAGCACGTAGGTCGAGATCGCCATCAGTTCCAGGCCTATGAAGATGAGCACCACGTCCCATCCCGACGCCATGCACATCATGCCAACGACCGAGAACAGGATCAGCGCATAAAATTCGCCATGGTGCTCTCGCTCGACGTCCATGTAGTGCACCGACATCAGGATGGCCACCGCCGCCCCCGCCAGGAACAGGTACCAGAAATAAATGGCGAACCGATCGATCACCATCGAGTTCATGAACGCGGGCACCATCTGGCGATGCGCCTCGCCGAGCGCTATTTGAACTTTGATCAGCCCGGCCGTGGCAAACAACACACCCACAAAAGCAGTTGCTGCATTCGCCCATTTCCAGTCGTCGGGCAGCATCAAGTCGATAAGCAGGATCCCAAGCGCAAAGATGGTCAGCAGAATCATGGGTAGCGACATCAGGTAATCGCTGCGCTGGAAGAATTGGGCGATGGACACCGGCACTATTTCTTCCCCTTCGCCGCTACCGGCACCTCAACCGCGGGTGGCGAGGTCTGGGTAATCTCGTCCACCGACTTATGAGTCGGAGTCTTCGCCATCACATTCGGCTCGGAGCCGCGCACATCCTGCACAATCTGGTTTACCGGCTGCTCCAGGATCTGGAAGAACGGCTTGGGATAAAGCCCGATCCAGAACGCCATGATGAGGAGAGGAACGAACGTCAGCACTTCGCGCGGCGTCAGGTCGGTCAGCTTTTCATTCTTGGGATTGGTCACAGTTCCGAAGAAGACCCGCTGGTACAGCCAGAGCAGATACGCCGCCGCCAGAATGACTCCGATCACCGACAGGCCGGCCCACAGCCGGTTCTCCATGAATGCGCCCTGCAGGATGGTGAATTCACCTACAAACCCGTTCAGCAGCGGCAGCCCCATCGACGACAGAAACATGATCATCGTGATGGTGGCGTAAACCGGCATCACGTTAGAGATGCCGCCGTACTCCGCAATCTCCCGTGTGTGCCGCCGCTCGTAAAGGATGCCCACGATCAAGAACAGCGCGCCCGTAGAAATCCCGTGATTGATCTGCTGCAACACCGACCCGCTCAGCCCCACAGAATTCAGCACGAAGATCCCCAGCGTGCAGAAGCCGAGATGGCTGACCGACGAATATGCCACTAGCTTCTTCATGTCCTTCTGCATGAGCGAGACCAGCGCGCCATAGATGATTCCAACAATCGACAGTCCAATCATCCAGCCACGCACCTTGGAATTCATGACCACGCTCGGGAAGAATGGCAAAGCAAAGCGGATGAACCCGTACGTCCCCATCTTCAGCAGGACGCCTGCCAGAATGACCGAGCCTGCAGTCGGCGCTTCCACGTGCGCATCCGGCAACCAGGTGTGGAACGGAAACATCGGCACCTTGATCGCGAATCCCAGGAAGAAAGCGAGGAACAGCCAGATGGCGTACTGGAATGGAATCTTCGGTGCCGTCTCGTAGAGCGCAGTCAGGCAGAAGGTATACACGCCGGTAACGGAGTGATGATTGAAGTACAGGAACAGAATCGCCAGCAGCATCAGCACGGAGCCGAGCAAGGTGTACAAGAAGAACTTGATCGCGGCATAAAGTTTGCGCGGCCCGCCCCAGATGCCGATCAGCAGGTACATCGGCACCAGCATGGCTTCCCAGAAAACGAAGAACAGAAAGAAATCGAGAGCCATGAAGACGCCCAGCATGCCGGTCTGCAGCACCAGAAACCAGATGTAGTATTCCTTCACGCGTTCCTGAATCGCCGTCCACGAAGAAAGAATCGAGACCCAACCCAGCAATGTGGTCAGCATGATCAGCAGGAATGAAATGCCGTCAATGCCCAGCAGGTAACCGGCGCCGATCGACGGAATCCACGTGTTCGGGATTCCATCGACAAACTTGAACATGCCGGGCCTTTGCACCCACTGCCCTGCTTCGAACACGAATTTCACGCCCGGCTCGAAGCGCTGCACCCAGAACCAGGGCACCAGCGGCAAAGAGACAATGAAGCCGGCGAGGGCAACCAGATTCGCAATCCAGCGGATGGCGTCCTTGCTCTCCTTCGGAACAAACAGGAGCAGGATCGCGCCCACCAGCGGCGTGAACAGAATGATCGAGAGGATGTGATTCTGCATAATTGCTCAGTTCTCAGTTGCCAGTTCTCGGCTCAACCACGAACTCGACTCTCCAGATAACGTTGTGCTAACAGATAGACAATGCCCAAAAACAAAGTAGCAGCGATCCAGACAGCGAACCAAAGCAGCAATCCTAGCTGCGCACACAGCAAGCCCACCAAGCCAAGCACCATGACGAGGGCGTACCACTGCACCAGCCCCCACTGTAATAATTTGGCAGCGTACGAAAGCAGGCGCGCAACAATCGCGGTACCATTAACGCCTAAACCGTCAATAACCCAGGTATCCCACAAAATGGAAAGCTTCGCGGTGAGTCGTGTTATCCATCCGGCGCCGTTCACCGTTCCGTCAATCACACGGGAATCGAACCATGACGAACCTTCCCCCAGACCCATGACCCCCAACCGCACCGGGCCAAGTTTTCGCCGCCCCGTAAAGATGTAGTCGTATCCCTCGTCCACGTAGTACTTGTTGAGTATCACCGTGTAGAGGGGCGGAACCGCCGCGGCCAGCGGTTCGACATAGCCTTTGTCAGCATGGCGATAAGTTCTCCACGCCAGCCCCCAGCCCGCTACCGCCAAGCCCAGTGACAAGAACATCAGCAAGTACTCCTCGGGATTCGTGTGCTCCTGTTCCTTGGCGCCCGCGGCCAGTTGTGCCGGATGTTCCGCCCCAAGGACGTGTGCTTCGCGCGCGAACACCGGCTCCAGGAATTTTTCCAACCGGTTCGACCCGCCCAGGCTATGCGGGACCCCGAGCAACCCGGCCAAGACCGAGCCGATAGCAAGTACGACTAACGGTCCGGTCATTGAGGGGGGCGATTCGTGGATATGATGTTCCACCTCGTGGCCCATGCGCGGCTGTCCATGGAAGGTGAGAAACATCAGCCGGAACATGTAGAACGCGGTCATGAACGCAGTGATAATGCCGATGAGCCACAGCAAACGGTACGCGCCACCTTCTGACGCCCACGCCTGCCACAGGATTTCGTCTTTCGAGAAAAACCCCGCAAACGGGAAAATCCCGGCAATCGCCAGAGTAGCGATAAACATGGTCCGGTGCGTCACCCGTGTGCGGCCGTGCAGGTCGCCCATGTTGCGCATGTCCTGCTCGCCGCTCATGGCGTGAATCACCGAACCCGCCCCAAGGAACAGCAGTGCCTTGAAGAACGCGTGCGTGAACACGTGAAAGACGCCCGCCGCAAACGCGCCTACACCAAGCGCCAGAAACATGTAGCCCAACTGCGACACGGTGGAGTAGGCCAGCACGCGCTTGATGTCATTCTGCACCAGCCCGATCGACGCCGCGAAGATGGCGGTCAGCGCTCCCACGATGGCCACCGTCTTCATCGAGGTTGGTGCCAGCACGAACAACGCGTTCGACCGCGCCACCATGTAGACGCCCGCCGTAACCATGGTTGCAGCATGGATGAGAGCGGAAACCGGTGTTGGGCCTTCCATCGCGTCCGGCAGCCATACGTAAAGAGGTAGCTGTGCCGATTTGCCGCAGGCGCCTATGAACAGGCACAGTGTAGCGGCAGTGATGACGGGATCCCCGACCTGGAAATGCCCGCTGCGAGCCAACGCGTTGACATCGGTAAACCGGAACGAGCCGAAGTACCACGCAATCGTGAACATTCCGAGCAGGAACCCGGCGTCACCGATACGGTTCACGATGAATGCTTTGTTAGCGGCGTCGCTGGCTGACTTGCGGTGAAAGTAAAAACCGATCAGCAGATACGAGCACAGGCCCACCCCTTCCCAGCCCACAAACATCACCGCGTAATTGTTCCCCAAGATCAGCGTGAGCATGGAGAACATGAACAGATTCAAGTAGCCGAAGAAGCGGTAGTAGCCGCCCTCGTGCGCCATGTAGCCGATCGAATAGATGTGGATCAGCATGCCGACGCCGGTCACAAACAGCAGCCAGACGCTGGAGAGCGGGTCCAGAAAAAAGCCGGCATCGGCCTGAAACCGAGCCGGCGTTCCGTTATAGGTGGTGTAGTTCAAATGGCCGGTGTCACTGCCAAGCCAGGTGTACAGAATCTGCTGAAATGGCTCATGCCCGTGGCGGGCGGCCCAATCGGTGTATTGCCAAACCGATCCGCACGCCCACACGAACGCCACGACCACAGCGCCCACGCACACGGCGCTTACGGCCGATTTCTGCATCTTGCGGCCAACAAAAAACATTGCCGCCGCCCCAAACGCCGGCAGCAGCGGAATCAGCCAGATGTAGTCGAGAAAGAACATTAGCTTTTAGGATTTAGTATTGCCTCTTAGCTCCCTGCGAAGCGCACTCGAAACTAGAAACCCGAAACTCGAAAACGGTTTTGCTACCACTTCAGCAAATCCACTTCATCCACGTTGACCGTCTCTTTATTTCTAAAGAAGGCGATCAGGATTCCCAGCCCGACGGCCGCTTCCGCGGCGGCATCGGTAATGACGAAGATGGCGAACACCTGCCCCTGCAGTCCCCACATCCGCGAGAACGCTACCAGGTTCAGGTTGACGGCATTCAGGATCAGCTCGATGGACATCAGCACGATGACCACGTTGCGTCGCGTGAGCACACCGATCGTGCCCAACGTAAATAGGGCCGCCGCCAGAATCAGATAATGTATAGGCGTGATGGGAACCATAAGTCAGTTCTCAGTTGACAGTTCTCAGTACCCAAAACCAAACAACTTGACTAGATTCTTGTGCGCCTACCGGTCAGCCAAGTTCTTCTGGGTATTTGGGTATTGCGAACTAAATTCTCTTCTTTGCCATCACCACTGCGCCCACGATGGCCACCAGCAGCAGCAGCGAAGCAATTTCAAACGCCAGCATGTACTGACCGTAAAGCGAGAATCCCACCTGTTGCGTGTTGCTGGTCTCCGGGAGCTGGGCGAGAGGCCGCTTCAGCAACTCAGTCAGCGTCTGGCTGGAAGTAAAGACTCTCACGAAAACAATACCCAGACCGACAGTGGCCGCAATCGCGAGCAGCCATTGCTTGTTGAACTGGCGTTCTTTTTCGGCGCGTCCCACGTTCACCAGCATGATCACGAACAGGAACAGCACCATGATGCCGCCCGCATACAGAATGATCTGAACGCCGGCGACAAACGGCGCATACAGCATCAGGTAAATCCCCGCGAGCGCGAGCAAGGTGAGAATCAGGGCCAATGCCGAGTGCACCGGATTGCGCCGCGTAATTACCAGAATGCCGCTGATTAATGCCAGTCCCGATAGCAGATAAAAGAAGAATGGAGTCGCTACCGGCGCCATCTCAGAGCACCCCCACGATGGCGGTCACGATCAGCACACCTAACCCCGTGGGCAAGAGCACCTTCCATCCCACCTTCATCAGCTGGTCGAAGCGATACCGGGGAAACGTGCCGCGATACCAAATGTACAGGTACATGAAGACCGCAACCTTGGCGACGAACCAATAAATATCCTGAACCCAGGCGCGCACCGGGGAAATAAACAGGATCAGTCCAATCAGGCCAAGCAAGGCGCCGAATCCCGCCAGACCTATTGTCTGCACCCGGAAGTAGCGCAGCTTGGGCATGCGGGCTGCGCTGAACAAGGTCAGCCCGGCGAGGGCGAGGAAGGTCAGCCCCGGGAATAAAGAGAAGACCAGATCCCAGGCGGGCCCGGCGAGCAGATTAGGAAATGGCCGCAACCATCCACCAAGCCACAGGGTCACCAAAATTGACGACACGGCAATCATCGCCGAATATTCCGCCAGGAAGAACAAAGACCAGCGAAACCCGCTGTACTCAGTGTGGAAGCCCGCCGTCAACTCGGATTCGGCTTCCGGCAAATCAAAAGGAGCACGGTTCGTTTCTGCCACCATCGCGACGGCGAAAACGAACATAGCAACCAGCCCCAGGGGGAAAAACTTGAAGGCAAACCAGGCCTGCTGCTCCTGCTGCGCCCTCACGATCTCGATCATGCTCAGCGTGCCCATGCCCGAGCCGCCCCCGGTTGCGTAGATTCCGGCTCCGTGCAAGCTCGTCATCAACACCGCCGAAACCACAGCTAACCCCATGGCCACCTCGTACGACACCATCTGTGCGCTCGAACGCAGCGCGCCGATCAGGGGATAATGCGAGTTCGACGCCCAGCCCGCCATCACAATCCCCAACACGCCCAGCGACGAAACCCCGAGCATAAAGAGGATGCCAATGTTCATGTCGGTGACAGCGTGCTGCGGCCCGAAAGGCACAACAATAAAGGTAGTGAAGGCGGTGGTCACCACGATCAGCGGTGCCATCCAGAAGACTAGCTTGTCCGCCTCGGCCGGCATGATGTCTTCCTTAATAAGTAGCTTGATCGCGTCCGCGATGGGCTGCAGCAAACCATGAGGACCAACCCGCATCGGGCCCAAGCGCACCTGCATGTGCGCCAGGACTTTGCGCTCGAGCCAATTCATCGCGATTACCGCGATAGACAGGCCCATGAAGATGAGCATGATGTAGATGAAGGCCCACAGCATGTTCCCAGCTGCGCCCGGGGTAGCGTCGCTCTTTAAATAAGAGTAGAAGTAATCGCGCATCAGCGGTCCACCTCGCCTAGAACGATGTCCAGCGTGCCGATTACGGCAATCACATCCGCGACCAGTTGACCGCGCACCATCAAGTCGAGCGCCTGCAAATTCACAAACGAGGGTGGGCGCACCCGCACCCGATAAGGTTGCGTCGAGCCATCACTCACGACGAAGTACCCCAATTCGCCCTTCGGGGCTTCGATCGAGTGATAAATCTCGCCGACCGGCGGCTTCAGCACCTTGGGAATCTTGGCCATAATCGGCCCTTCGGGAATCTTCTCGACGGCCTGGCTGATGATGCGCAGCGCTTGTCGCATCTCCGCCATGCGCACCAGGTACCGGTCGTAGGTATCGCCGTGGGTGCCGGTTGGAATTTCGAAATCCATTTCGGAATAGGCAGCGTAGGGCTGTGCCTTGCGGATATCCCATTTCACGCCGCTGGCCCGCAGCACCGGGCCGGTCACACCCAGCGCGATCGAGTCCTTGTCCGAGATCACGCCCACACCTTTAGTGCGTTCCACCCAGATCCGGTTCGTCGTGAGCAGCTCTTCGTATTCGTCGATCTTGGGCCGAACGAAGTCGACAAACTTTTTCACCTCGCGCTCGAACCCGTCATAGGTCTCGTACTGGCAGCCGCCGATTCGAAATGCGTGAGTGGTGAGCCGCGCCCCACAGTATTTTTCGAAAATCTTGAGAATTTCTTCTCGATCGCGGAAGGTATAGAAGAGCGGCGTGATAGCGCCGATGTCCAGCGCGTGCGTTCCCAGCCAAAGCTGGTGGCTGGCAATTCGATTCAACTCCGTGAGAATGACCCGGATGTATTTCGCGCGCGGTGGCGCTTCCACATTGAGCAGCTTCTCGACTGCCTCACAATAACCCAATCCGTTGGAGACTGCCGCCACGTAATCCATGCGGTCCACGTACGGATTGAACATCGTGTACGTCCGGTTCTCAGCAATCTTCTCGACCCCGCGGTGGAGATATCCGATCACGCATTCGGTGCCCAGAACCTTTTCGCCATCAAGTTTCAGGATGACGCGCAGCACGCCGTGGGTGGCTGGGTGCTGCGGTCCCATATTAATGACGAGTTCGTTGGAATCGAGAAAAGTCTCATCGCGTTCGCCCAGCTCGAGATGCGAGAGATATTTGGAGGTATCGGTCATTGGCCGCTTTCGATTCCCAGGTTGATCTGCACCCACTCTTTATCCTGCTCGATGATGCCGTAATCTTTGCGCAGCGGATGCCCCTTCCAGCCGTCGGGCAGCAGGATTCGCTTCAAGTCCGGGTGGCCATCAAACTTGATCCCAAACATGTCGAACGCCTCGCGCTCCAGCCAATTCGCGGCGGCCCAGATTGGCGTGGCGCTCGGAATCGACTCGCCATCCGCAATCATGGTCTTCACGCGAATCCGCTCGTTGCGCGGGAAGGAATACAGAATCCACACGACATCGAATGGCTTTTCGCGCTTGGGATAGTGGACCGCCGTGATGTCCACGCAGTAATCGAATTGCTCCTCATCACGCAGAACCTGCAGGATCTCAGGAATGAGTGAGCGATCCACCACCATGTAGTTCTGCCCCAGGTAGGTCAGGGGTTCAATGCCGGAACCATATTGCCGCTTGAGCTTGGCTACCATCGGCGAATCCCACGGAACCGGAACCGGACCGGCAGGCTTCGCGGGTGCGGCGGGAGCGGCTGGTTTCGGAGGAACAGCGGTAGGATTCGGCGGCTTGCCCGCAGGCGTGGGCTGAACTGCGCCGGATGGCTTCTCCGCCGCCGGTTTCTGTTCTCCGCCCGGCGGCGATGGTGTAGTGGACTTGTTGTCGTCAGCCATACTGCGAAGCGTGCACGCTCCGGCGCTGCAAGTTATTGAAAGAACGCTAAGTTCTAACAGCTGGCTACGGCACTCGTCAACCCAACCGGGTCACATCGAGCAGTGATTCCGATCACTAGTGCTGTGCCCATAAACTGAGAGCTGAAAGCTGGCAGCTGGCAGCTGACAGCTTCTAAATCCACTCCAGAGCACCCTTTTTCCAGATCCACAAATACCCAATCACCAGGATGCCCAGGAAGATAAACATCTCCAGCAGGCCGAACAGGCCCAGAGCCTTGAACTCGACCGCCCAGGGAAACAAGAAGATCGTCTCCACGTCAAAAACCACAAACAGGATGGCGACAATGTAAAAACGCACAGTGTAACGGCCGCGCGCGTTGTCCACAGGATCGATGCCGCACTCATACGGCATCAGTTTGGCCGGGTGGGGATTTTCCGGACGAACCAGCTTGGCTGCCAGCAGCGTCCCCGGGAGCAGGATTCCGATCAACGCCACAAATATGAAAATAGGTACGTAGTTCTGGGGCATCAGTTTCCTCGAACCCCTTGTCTGTTATGAAGAGCGGAGGAACGGTTAATACTACCCCTGAATGCGCATACCTTCAAGGAGCCGCACGCCCCGACGCCCCGCCCTTGACGCCGGTTCTGTGATGAGCAACACCCGCCTATGGCCCATTGCCAATTTCCAATTGCCGATTTAAGAGCAGCCGGGATTGCAATTGACAATCCGAAAATGGGAATTTCTCGGCGTTCTCGGCGGTTAATTTATAATCCCTGTTTCGCCACTCAAGCCCGGACCCGTCTATACGCCGTCCGCTAAGGAAGCCTTGGCACTCGACGAAAACATCTATCAACTCCGCCGCGAGAAGCTGAAAAAGATTGAGGCTCTCGGCCAGGAAAGTTATCCGCGCCGTTACCATTCTACGCACACGATCCCGCAGATTCTGTCCCAATACGGCCAGAAGACGACCGAACAACTGGAGAGCCCGCGTGTGAATGTGCGCGTGGCAGGCCGGATCATGGCCATCCGTCTGATGGGCAAAGCCGGATTCGCCCACTTGCAACAGGCGGGCCAGCGCCTGCAAATCTACGTCAAGAAAGACGCGGTCGGCGAAAACGGATTGGAGCTCTATAAGCTCCTCGACTTGGGAGACCACATCGGCGTGAGCGGCTACCTGTTCCGCACACGCACTGGCGAGCTCACTGTGCACGTCGAGGAGATCACGTTCCTCTCCAAAGATCTGCTCCCCTTGCCCGAGAAGTGGCACGGTCTCACCGACGTCGAACTGCGCTATCGCCAGCGTTACGTCGACCTGATCATGAACAGGGAGGTGCGGGAAGTCTTTCTGAAGCGCAGCCGACTCGTGCAATCATTTCGCCACTTCATGGATTCTCACGGCTTCATCGAAGTAGAAACGCCGATGATGCAGCCGATCGCCGGCGGAGCCGTGGCACGTCCTTTCATCACGCACCACAAGAGCCTCGACATGAAGCTCTACCTGCGGATCGCGCCCGAGCTGTACCTGAAGCGGCTCACGGTCGGCGGACTGGATCGCGTGTACGAAATCAATCGCAACTTCCGCAACGAAGGCCTGGGCTGGCGCTGGAACCCCGAGTTCACCATGCTGGAGTTCTATCAGGCCTACGCCGACTACCGCGAGGTGATGGAGCTCACGCAAAACCTGCTGACCCAGGCCGCCATCGACGTCACCGGCGGAACCAGGGTGAAATTCGGAGAACATGAGATCGACTGGTCGCAGTCGAACTGGCAGCGCCTGACCATGCGCCAGGCTATCCTTGAATATTGGCCCGAAGCAGCCGGAACCAAACCGCAGCTGTCCGACTTCGCCACGCATGATTCAGTCAGGATCTTGGTCCAGCGCTTCAACCAGGCGCGCCCCCACATGGCTTACGATCCGAATGAACCGACCGGGAAGACGATTGCGAATTTATTTGAGGCAGTGGTTGAAGAACACCTGGTTCAGCCCACGATCATCTACGAATTCCCGCTCGCCGTCTCCCCTCTTTCCAAAAAGAAAGCCGACGAGCCTGACTGGACCGAACGCTGGGAGATTTTTGCCGGGCAGATGGAATTGTCCAACGGTTTCAGCGAGCTAAACGACCCCGAAGACCAACGCAGCCGCTTCGAGCAGCAACTGAAAGAACGTGAGCGCGGCGACGAAGAGGCTCACCAGATGGACGAAGACTACATCCGCGCTCTTTCCTATGGCATGCCGCCTGCGGGAGGCGTGGGCGTCGGCGTCGATCGCGTCGCCATGCTGCTCACCGACTCGCACACCATCCGCGACGTCATCTTGTTCCCCCTCCTTCGCCCGGAACGCCCTGCCGAAGACGCTGCCGAAAGGTCGCTGCTTTGACGCGCTACACGATTGTCATCCTGGGGCGAAGGATCTCTGCTTTTCCGCGATTCCGCTCAAAATGAAGGGCCTTTTATCGCGCTATATGCTGAACCAGAAACAAACAGTTAACCTGGCTGTCGTGAGACTACTCCCCGACCAAAAGGTCGGGGCTTCTCAAGCCAACACAGGGCTACTAACTGTGCTTGACGCTTGAAGGCTCATACTCAGGCTCGGATTGGAGGCCAAACTGCGGCGGGCTCAACGTCGTGTTGCTCGCCGTATGAAGGGCAGCAACCGTAGGCACAAAGCGGTTTTGCGATACCAACGCGGGTTAGCGAAGACTTCTCCGTCGCTGGTGACGGCGAAGGATTCTAAGCCCATGTCAATTCCAACTGCCTTGTCGTTGGCCGGGAGAGGCTTCCTCTCCACTACGCAAGCGAAACAGGCATACCAGATTCCGTTCTCCTGTTTTAGGGTGAGCGTCTTTATCTGTCCCTCCACCGGCCGGTGTAGTTTTATCTTGAGGTTGCCGATCTTGGATAGCTTTAGATACCTGCCCTCGAGCGAGAAGCCCGCTTGCGGATAGGTGAAGCTGGCATAGCGGTTGCGGGAGCGGAAGCGGGGAAATCCATATCCCCGCCGGAAGAAGGCTCTAAAAGTTTGGTCTACGCGCCGCAGAACATCCTGTAGTACTTGCGAGAATACCGTTCCCAGGCTGGCATCCGCTTGCTTGCAGGCCGGAAGCTGATTGGCTTGGTCGTAGTAGTTCAGCGATTTGCGGCAGATCTTGTAGGCATCTTGTAGGCATCTTTGCGCTCGTGCCGGGCGTCGTTGTAGAGTATGCGACACACCTCTAGAGTCTGCCCGAGCAAAGACTTTTATCTTAAAAGTTGGGTAAAGGCGATGGTGGAAAGCCCTTGGCGTTGAGCTTCTCCTACGCTTAGAGTAGAGTTGGTCTATGGCCTTTGTCAACGATATTCGACATGGTAGACACTGTGTTTTTCAGATGCATGTACATTTGGTCTTCGTCACCAAATACCGCACAAAAGTGTTCGATGGAGCTGCGATCCACAGCCTACGGCTAATCTTTGCGAAGGTTTGTGCCGATTTCGAGGCTCAGCTTGTGGAGATGGAGGGAGAGGCAGACCATGTCCATCTGCTAATCCACTACCCGCCCAAACACTCGGTATCGGCAATGGTTAACAGCTTAAAGGGGGTTTCCAGCAGGCTACTACGAAGCGCAAGACCTGATCTGGCACACAAATACTGGAAGGGAGTACTTTGGTCACCTTCCTACTTGGCTGCAACCTGTGGAGGAGCCCCAATCAGCATTCTCAAGCAGTACATAGAATCTCAGAAGACACCGACTTAACCGAGTCGCTTATATCCCCACCCTAAAGGGCCAGGTTTTACGCTCCATTGGATAAACTCTCATCAGGCTCGGCCATTCACTTAGGGCGGGGCTATCGTAGCGTTTTACTTAAGGACGCGGGGTCGATAGCGCTTTGCGTCTTCAGTTTTTAGCCTTAAGCTCCTACCTTTCAACGCCCCAGCCAGGTTGGCAATTTCCAATAGAACGCTTGCGAAGTAAGATCGCAGTGCTGAGATCTGACATCCGAGAAGTCAGAACTGAGAACTAATCGCCAAAAGCCTCTTCGATTTATTCTTTCGTGCGATGAAAACCCTCAACGAAACCTACTCTCGGCTCTCGATGCGTCGGCGCTACGAGGTGTGGTTTTTGCGTCTGGCATTGGCGGATGGCAGCGGCGCCTGGTGGTTTCGCTATCTGCTGATGAATCCCCGACGCGCGGGATGTGTGGGCAATCCGGCTGGCGCTCCGGTACAAGTCTGGGCCACGTGGTTCCCGCGCGCGGGTAAGCCAGAGAGTTTTACCCAGGGCTTTCCGCTTGCGGAATTCCGTTTGAGCGTGCGCGGTCGAAATCCCTTTCATTTCGAAGTCGGCCAAAACTGGATCGGAGAGAGTGCCTGTCGCGGCGGCCTCAACGTTGGTGGCCATCAGATCGCCTGGGACCTCGAGTATCATTCGAACTTCCAGGTGACTTTGAGCGGCAAAGGCTGGATTGGCTTCTCGCGCACGCCGCATTCCGATGCCGTGTTTTCCGGTGAAATATCGCTCGATGACCGGGTCGTCAGGGGCGACGTGCTCGGCTACGGCTTGCAAGGCCACAACTGCGGCTATCGTCACCGCCACTTCTGGACCTGGGCGCACGCTTACTTCCATAGAGGCTTCGTTCCTGCCAGCACCTTTGAAGCTTTGGTTTACGAAATGCCCTTAGGCCTGAGCTTCCGCAAGGCTGTGTTGTGGCATGAGGGAGTGGCGTATGAGTTCCGCGATCTGGGCGAGCGCCGCCGCGACCGGCATAAGATGAGGTGGAGTTTTGACTGTTGCGCTTCCGCGGAACGTTACCTAGAGGTCGAAGTCGACGGGCAGGGCCCGTCCATCCATCGCCTTTCCTATGTGAAGACAAATTGCGCGGGCACTTTCGAAGTGGCCAACAACAGCCTGGCTCGAGCCGTCGTGCGCCTTCGCCGTCCCGGACATCCCGCTCAGGACTTGGTAACCGAGTGCGGAGCAGTCCTAGAAATGGTCGGCGATCTTCCCGGGGAACCAGAAACGAGCACGGAACCCGCTGACTGGCCGGGGTAGCAAAAGCCCTAGGGGAGACTTGGATTATTTCTTCTTCGGTCCCGGCACTCGCGCGGCAGGTTCAGGCGCTTTGTCGGCTGGAAAATTCGTGCTCAAGTAATCGATCAAGGCATTACCGTCCTTGGCATCGACCAACGCTCCCCACTTGATCATCTTGTCGACTTCCTTGCCCCAGGTTGCCTTTGTGAGCCGCTGCTGCAGGATGATTCGTGATTCATGACATTCCAAGCAGGCCTTGCGTGCTTTCGCTTGCATGTCGCCCGCCGGCAGATCAGGAGCTTGAGCGGCTAGTCCCCACAGAGAGGCAACCCTGCCCATCAGAATCACTGCAACGAGGCTAAGCCTGGACATGGACTTTCACCTGATCAATGGCGTTGTACAGATAGCCGCTGGGATTCCAGACAGCGGTGGTGGGCTGCATCCGCCCTTGGCTGTCGCTGGCCCGTGACATGATCAGGTAATCAGCGCGCTCGGACGGCTTCCACCAATAACTCCATAGCCGCCAGGCGTAATGCGCGTGCTCGGTTCCCAGTTGTGCTCGCGTCCAGGTCACTCCCGAATCCGTCGAGATCTCTACCTTCGTCACATCGGCTTCGCCAGCCCAGGCCGCACCGTGAATTTCGACGGCAGCGTGCTTCAGAGTCGTACCGTCCTTCGGGCCAGCAATAACAGACTTGACGCTTAATCCGGTAATGGGATGCGTCGCGTCCGGATTAGCCGAACCACCGGGCTCAATTGGCTTGTCGGGCATGCGGTAGCCGGGCTTCATGAAGTTTCCCTCGAACTCTTGGTCGAGCACTTTGATCTCGCTCAGCCACTTGCATGACGCTGCCCCAATCCATCCCGGAACCAAAGCCCGCGCGGGGAAACCATGATGCCTGGTAAGCGGTGCGCCATTCATGCTGGTTGCGATCAGACTGTCGGAATCCATTGCCTTCTCAACCGGAATGCTGCGGATAAATGGCGGCACCTTGCCCGGCACCTCATCCAACCCGTGAAACATGACGTATTTGCCTGCGGGCTTCACGCCCGCACGCCGCAGTAAGTCGCCCAAGCGAGGCCCGCGGAAGCGCGCGTTTCCTACCGCCCCCCTCTGCCATTGAATCCCCGGCACATGCGGACTCTGAAAACCTCGTCCGTTGCCCGCGCACTCCAGAGTATTGATCACCGAATGCGATTCGATTTTCCGCAAGTCTGTCAGACTCAAGCTGAGCGGCTTCTCTACTTCACCGCTAACACGCAAGCGCCATTCGCCGGCATCCAGCGTGCTCGGCTCGAACATGTGATTGCGGACAAAGAAGTGCGGCACCGGCGTGATCCAGGTGTTCATGAACTCGGTCGGCATTTCCAGATCAAGAAAACGGAAGGAGCGCAGGATCATTCCCTGTTTACCCGTAACCGCTGGCGCGGCGCTCTGGTCTGCTCCCCAGCTTAGGCTCGGATGAACCATCCCGGCCGTGGCCAGCGCCCAGGAAGCGTCTTTTAAGAAGTCGCGGCGAGAAATCATGGCCTCAGCATCAGTCGGCCAACTACTGTAGAAGGTGGCTGGCACCTGGTCAATAGCTGCGGACAGTTTGTTAAGAGGTTCGGATCACTAAATCTGGCGAGACCGGTCGCATTTCAGAATGCCAGTTGGACACGGCTCATGAGCACGTCTTCGCCGTGCAGGGTTGAACTGGTTGAGGCCAGCCGGAACCTGGTCATCTCGTAATCCGTAACCAGCTTCACGCAGCGGTTCAAATACCAATTCACGCCGATCGCGCGCTCGGTTGCGGTGTGCGCCGAATTAATCGGATTGGCGAACCGCGGGAATGCATTCGCGTCCAGACGCAGCTGGCTGTAGCGAAATGCCAGTTCGATCGCACCCAGATGACGAAAGCCCCGGTTTGGTTCGAAACCGAAGCGTGGGCGCACGCCGGTATAGCTATTCTTTTCCCCCGTGAGCATGACCGACCCTGCCACTTGCCAGGCTTCATTTGTCAGCCGGCGAGTGATCTGCTTGTTCAGCACAATCTGCGATGAGATCACGTACTCGCCGAGCAGGCCCAAGGGTCCCCCGTAATAGTAGGCCTGCGGAGAAAACCGGTTGTGCGGGCCATTGGCGACAGCCGTGGAAGCGTATTTGAAGAATGTGTTTTGCCCGACCGTCTTTAATCCGGCGAGGCTCCCGTGCTGGTCCCCGGTCGAGCCACCCGCCCCCATGCCAAAATCCTGAGCTGCCTTTACGTGCGTCGCGGCGAAGGGCCGCAAAAACACACGAGCTGCGGCCTCGTGGGCATGAAGCCATTGGAAGCTGCCGTTCGCTCCATCCTCGGCCCCATTAAAGTAGCCGATTGCGTAACTAATCGATTCGGAAAACAAAGAGGCACTCACCTCGGCGCCCATATACCGCAAGGGAGCCAGGTCCGAAGCTAATGAGCGCTCAGCAAAGCTCAGATCGCGGTCGGATTTAAGAACTTCCAGCCCCACCGGTTCCTTGAACTTTCCCACTCGCAGTTTGGCAAAGGGAATCGACTTCAGCTCCAAGTAAGCTTCCTGAATCTGGGGATTATTTTGTCCAAAGTCTGGCATGAAGCGAAACTCAAGCCTGTTGAAAAGCGTCCCCTCAACCAGCGGACGTAGACGCCGGAAGAGGAATTTGTCGAAGCCAACGCCTTCGACGGCATTGGAGAAAAAGCGATTATCGGCCTGCAGGTACCCGTGGACTTGCAACCGGGTCCGATGGTCGTGAGTCGAAAACAAGATCCCGCTCGACCCAAATGACACGGCCGGAGTGCTCCCGAGCGGAGGCTTGGTAACCGGCTCAACCCGAGAGCCGCCGACGGGCGCCACGCCCTGGGCGCGAGCCAACGATCCTACCCACAGCACCGTCAGGAACAGGAACGAACTCCCATACCCAAGCCGGGTATGAAATCTGGCCAAAGCTTCATTCATAGTCAATTGACTGGATAAGTTGACATTTATCGCGTGCGCTCCTCCTCTCTGCCGGCATACCGAGGCCGTCTTCTCCGCCTCGCTGTCGTGGTTGCCGAGCCCTTACGGTGGGACGCGACGTTTCTTGCAGAAAGCAATCATGAGGCGGCCAATCCCCATCGCTGCTCGAGAAGGCGTTCGATCGTCTTGAATACCAGACCGTCGACGATGTAGCCCAAGGCAACGATGAGAATCATGACTGCGACCACCTGGCTCATGTCGTTCAGATCCCGTCCCATCATCAGCAACTGTCCCAGGCCGAGAGTGACGAAAATCATTTCCCCGGAAATGAGCGACCGCCAGGCAAACGCCCACCCCTGTTTAAGGCCGGTCACGATGTAAGGCAGGCTCGCGGGCAGAGTCACATTCAGAAATAATTTCAGTCCGCGCGCGCCCAGGTTGCGTCCCGCCATAGAATAAATTTTCGGTAACTGCTTGCGTCCCGTTTCCATGCTGATGGTCACCGAGAGCAGCGAACCCATCACGACAACAAACAGAATTGCTTTCTCGCTAAGCCCAAACCACAGCACTGCGATGGGCAACCAACAAATGCTGGGCAAGCTTTGCAGGCTGACCAGCAATCCGCCCAAGGTTTGGTCCAGAAACCTGCTCCCGGCCACGCTCATTCCCAGGGCGATACCAAGAACGACAGAAAGTCCGTAGCCGAGCAGCATGCGCCTCATGCTCACGCCGATGGCGATCCAGAAACTGTGGTCGGCAAATCCCGCCCATATGGCTTCGGCCACGCCCCACGGGGTCGGAAACAGGTATGGCGGCCAGACTCTTAACCTGGCGAGAAGCGCCCATGCCCCGATCAGGGCTGCGTAGAACAGCAGGTTCCTAAGCGCGCGCTTCATCGCCGTACTCCGCTTCCAGGGATTTGTCGATCTCGGCCCGCAGGTCGTTAAGGATCTCCCGCGCCGCTCCGGCCACATGCACATCTTCCAAGTGCCGCGGCCGTGGCAATACAACCGGGTATTCCCGCTTGATCTGTCCGGGACGGAAAGTCAGCAGCAGCACGCGATCTCCCAGGCGCACGGCTTCGCGCACATTGTGCGTGACGAAGACGATGGTCCGCCCAGTCTCCGCCCAGATACGTTCCAGTTCGTCGTGCAGCAGGTCGCGCGTCTGGGCATCGAGCGCCGCAAAAGGCTCGTCCATCAGGAGAACGTCCGGTTCAGTCGCCAGCGCGCGCGCCAGCGCCACCCGCTGCCGCATGCCTCCAGAAAGCTGATGAATGTAGCTGGCTTTGAATTGAGACAAGTGGACCAGGCGAAGGTACTCACGAATCCGCGATTCGCGCTCGGGCTTCGGAACTCCCTTCATCCGCATCCCGAACCCAACGTTCTGCGCCACCGTAAGCCACGGGAACAATCCGAGTTCCTGGAAAATCAGGATGCGATCGGTGCCCGTACCCTGCACCGCCCTGTTATTTATGGTTATCTCTCCCGAAGTCTGCCGCTCGAGCCCCGCAATCAGGTGCAACAGCGTGGACTTTCCGCAGCCCGATGGCCCAACCACGCACAGAAACTCGCCCGAGCGAACTTCCAGGTCAATGTTTTTCAGAGCTTCGAGCGGTGCGCTGCCATTGGTTCGATAGCGCAGGCAGACTTTCTTCAGCGAGACTTTCGGCCAGGCTGCCGGAGTCCCTGGCAAAGGCACCATGACAGCGGCCCTTGGCGGTTTCCTATGGACTATAGGCAGGCTGCTCTTGTCCGGCGTGGGTTGAGGCGCGGGATGGGGAAAGTTTGCGTTCATTGAATTGCCTTTTTGTTCTTTTCTTCCAGTACCTGGTTCAGGAGGGTGAGATCGTACATACCGGCGAGATCCGGCATGTGGCGCCCCAGGAATCCCGCCTCGAACGCCGACTGCGCTGTTTTCAACAACGAAGCGCGCAGCGGGTCATAGGTGGCTTGCAGCCTGCCCCAGGATTCTTGCAAAACTTCTGGCGAAAGCGCCTTGCCCGTTTCTTTCTGGATTTGGCGGTTCAGGATTTGTTTGGCTTCGTCCAAATGTTCGTTGATCCAGTCTGTCAGTTCCACGTGGGCGCGAACCCAATTCTTCACCAGCTCCGGGTGCGCTTTCAGAAACTTCCTACGGACGATCACCTGCGCCGCAACAAATTGACCGCGGGGCCACAACTCGCGTTCATCCAGGAAAACACGCCCATTGCCTTCGTGAACCAGCCGCGAGGCCCAGGGCTCGGGAGCCCAGGCCGCGTCCAGATCCTGCCTCAGGAAGAGTGTGAGTTGGTCCGGGTTGGCTACCGGAACAATCTCGACATCCCCGCCTTTATCGCGAGTCTTGAACCCGTGAGTCTTTAACCACGCGCGCAGGGCGACGTCCTGGGTGTTGCCCACCTGCGGCGAAGCAATGCGCTTGCCGTGGAAATCTTCTGGCTTCTCGATGCCGGCATCCTTGCGCACCACCAGCGCAGCCCCCCCACTGGCGGCCCCGGCCACAACGCGCAGCGCTTCCCCATTCGAGCGCACATAGCCGTTAATCGCGGGATTGGGCCCCACATAGGTCATGTCGATCGCATCCGCAAACAGCGCCTCAATCGCCGACGGTCCTGCATTGAAGCTTTTCCATTCAACCTTCACCTGCGGGCCCATGGCCTTCTCGAACCAGCCATTGGCCTTCCCGATCATTGCCTGCGGGTGGGTGATATTCGGGAATGCGCCCACCCGGATCACGGTGCCATTTCCTTGTGCCTGTGCAACCGTGATCAACCCGAAAATCAGACCCGACAGAATGGCGGCCCAACTACGCATTCTGCGACCCTTTGCCGCCGTGAACGACCATGGGCAGTACCTGCGGTTCTTTCTTCTTTCTTCGCGACTTCCCTTTGCCGATGCTGGTCTCCGAAGCATTGGCAATGTCATGCAGGCTGGTGCTTTCCAAAATCCGTGCTGCGGCATCCCGTACCTCGAGAAAAACTTGATAGAGCGCGCGATGCGGAAGGTCCCGATCGATGAGTTCGCGCAACGACGCGGCATCGCCGAACGGAGCCAGGGGACCATCGATCAGGCGAATAATTTCGCTGAGGTAAATTTCGGAAGGCGCACGTCGCAACTGGTAGCCACCCTTCGCGCCCCGCACGCTCTCGACGATGCGTGCGTTCTTCAACTCCAGCAAAATCAACTCAAGAAACTTCTCCGGCAGGTTCTCTTCATACGCGATGTCGCGAATCCGAATCGCACCCTGGCTGTAATGCCGCGCCAGCATCATCATCGCCTGCAGTGCGTACAACCCCTTTTGCGACACTTTCATAACGCATTCATATGTAGCATTAAAGTCGAGTAAGTTAATAGGCTTTATTTAGATGCAACTTAGAAAAATCTGTGATGCCAGTTTGAGAAATTATTGGGGACGGCCTAAAACTGTTGAAAATGAATGCTTTAAATGGGGTTCTCCGGATTTTCGGGTCTGCCTGTGGAAAGGAAAAGAAGCTGGATTGGAAGTCGGCCCCCTCAGAAGTTTGCGGCACCGTCGCCGGCTAGCCGCAGCAATTGTACGGTGACGTTGTCGGGAGCCCCGCGTTCTTTGGCCAGCCGGACCAGTTCCCGACATGCGTCTGCCGCGGTATCGCGCCCCGCAACCGCGCGCAACTCTTCATCCGCCACCAGCGCCCACAGGCCGTCGGTACATAGCAGAAGCATGTCCCCTGGCTTTAGCGCCAGAGGAGTGACCGGAGAATCCGCGGTAAAATCTGCGCCGACTCCTAAGGCCGCCGTAAGAATATGCCGCTGGGGGTGTCCTTCGGCTTCTTCGGCGCGGATCAGGCCAGTCTCGATTAGTCGGTTGACATAGGAATGATCACGCGTCAGCCGGGAAATGCTTCCGCTTCGAATCAGGTACAAGCGACTGTCACCTACGTGCGCGAAATAAAGTTTCCCCTTGACGACACACGCCGCCGTGCAGGTCGTACCCATGCCCAAAAAGCCGGGATTCAGAATCGCGTATTCCTGGATTCGCTCGTGCGCGGCTCGCAGTCCCAGCACGAGGTCGGATTGCGGTTCTTCCCCGGACCCCTGCTCGTAAACCTCGCGGACGGTTTTTACTGCGATCTGGCTGGCCTGCTCGCCGCCTTCATAGCCGCCCATGCCATCGGCAATAACCGCGAGCCGGCCTTTGCGCCGGAACTGTTCCTCCGCTTCCGGCTCCCAGTACCCGGAGAAATCCTCGTTGTGCTCGCGCTGGCAGCCGATGTCGCTCAGGTGAGCGAACTCGACTCCCGCCCGGATCACCATGACCCCTCGCAGCTCATCGATATGTGTCAATGTCCGGTCACCGCCGATGGATTTGGACGGCGAAGTGCCAGCACAGCAGTCTTGCTGTCGACCGGGTTAGCATACTCGGAGAGCTAAACTTCCGCTGCCTCTTTCAGCAAACTCCCCTAATGCCCGGAGCGACCGGCATTATATACCGGCCCTCGGGGCCAGACGGAATTTTGCTGAGCGCGGCAGGTGGCTATCCGCTTGGAAAAGCTTGGACAGCACGGGACATGCTGATTTTGGGTCCCAGGTACCGAAAACCCTCGGCTTTGCGCGCGTCGTGGGTACGGTTTACTGGTCGGCGCAGTTAAACTGCGGTCTGCTGGCTTCACTAAATCCCAACCCACCATGTCAGACCACTTCTACTGCGTGTCGGGAAGGGTCAACAGTGCGGACAAACTATACCTTCTTTCTGTTCGACTGAGTTGTCGGCCGTATTCGCCCTCTTGCAAGCCAGCCTTTCACAAACCGCACTACTGTCTGGTTAAGGAGTCGAGGTGCCCGTGTAATTCCTTGTTGTTGCAAAACTTAGCAGCCATTTCAGCTTTTTTCGATTTGAATTCATCAGGGCCTATTTTCGCCCTCCCTGCTGCCATCGGGCCATGCGAAAACCATGGTGCTCATGAACACTGGTCGCACGGTCTTCTCTCAGCTGATGGATGATCTGCCCACCTATGAATTTCT
>Ga0209577_10001196_pt1 | contig 25927 bp, 22 predicted proteins | sample GraSoiAngelo_109_FD_185874 | JGI IMG/M metagenome (GOLD analysis project Ga0209577, IMG submission 185874) | Grasslands soil microbial communities from the Angelo Coastal Reserve, California, USA - 14_0903_12_20cm (SPAdes) (version 2) | ecosystem: Environmental > Terrestrial > Soil > Grasslands...
ATTTCCTCCCCCGACCGCCGTGGCCACCCCAAAACCTGGTTTGTTGGCGCTGTAATCGCCCCAGCGGGATAAACCTCCTGTCTGCGAGCCGGTGCCGTCAATCATACTGACTTCAGCTTCCAGCGAGCCCAAGGGATCGCCGGGCACGCGCCCAGCATAGCGTATCGCCGGGTGTATGCTGCTGCTCGACGCGCTGTAGCCGATTCCGATGTCGCCAGATGCATCCATCGCCACGCTGCAAGAACAGGTTGGCCGTGGCCAAATAGGCGCTGTTGGTGGCGGTGGGCCAGACCCCGAACTTGGGGTAGTCGTTCAGCGTGTTCCCGTAGAAAAAAGAAGAGAGTCAGTACGCCCCCGTGGGATCGGATGTCTGGGAGACGGCAATGCACTCGGAGTAGGGAGCAGACACCCCGCCCAACTAAGTAACGAGAAAGCGGTCGGCGAGTTTGTCATACTGGGCCACTACATCGCCAGCGTTGTTGGTGGCGCAGCCATTGGCGCTGCCCAGAGGGGCCCACAAGGAGCTAAGGGAGTTGGGTCCCGCGACCAGCGTTCCACTCTTGGTGTAAATGGCATACCGTGAGTTGACCGTTTGGTGGATGTGGTTCGGTCCCACCGCCATGTTGGTGTCCGGGGGCGCGTACAAGGTTGCTCCCACGCCACCAGGAAAGCGGGGCCCGTCCCAGGTGTTGGTCAGGGGGCCCACCGAGGTCTGTACGGCGTCGTCCTGTTCCCCGCCGGTTCCGTGGCTGGGCAAGGGCTGGTGATTGTGAACCTCCTTGTGGTCATTCTCCTGCGAGTCGTCGATGCCGTCGCGCAGCGGCTTCGAAACCGCCATGACATCACTGTGGGACTCGCGGTCTGAGCCGAGGCACCCACCCCGGCTAGCCACATCGAAGCGAGACCTGCTACGAATAACGACGATTGCTTCATGGATGCTCTCCGATAGCAGTGTTCGAAAATGTGCGCCTACGTTTGTCCGAAACAGGATCTCCTGGGGCGTTCTGAACCCGTAATATCCTTGGCTCCGGATTCTTGGTAAAGACAATGGAGCGAATGCCGCTAGTTCGACTCGCACTTCGAGGTTGGTTCCCCGAACTTCGACTCGAGCCATGGAGGGCAAATATGAAACATTCCGTTCCGTTGCTTCAACACTCTCCACGCCGCGTAGTCCTTTAAAGTAAAGCGTCCCTGTTTTGGCGCGAAAGAATCAGGCCACCGCAGCCCTGCTGTCCGCCTTCATGCCTCTCGATGCTGGAATCGCGTTCGACAAATCCTAGGCATTCATAGCCGGGAAGGATCTAGCCGCCCCCCAGTTCCGTATGTGATGCCACTCCGCTGGACCGTTCCTGACTTTGAAGAGAAACACCCACCGTGTCCGTTCCTGAGGGTGTCGCGAGCAATCATGATCCTTACTCCGACTGCTGAATGCCCGTAGGTGGAGCGCACACTAAGATTGCAGTGAACCCCGCAGGGCCCCTATCTCAGGCAGCCCTTTCGTCCGTCAACTCCTATTTGGTTTCCAGCGGATTTTTGGCGCTACCGGTAGCGGTCGGGGGTTTTTCGCGAGGTGAGGGTGAGGCTTTCTCGAGGGTGGTCCACCGCGCACCGCAGTTCAAGCATTGTCGGCGCCGCCGCACAAGATCACCGTGCCGGGTCGTCCTGAGAACCTCGGAAGGACGCCCGCAGAGCCTACAACGCACGGCAGGCCACCAATTGCAGCATGGCTACGAGTCTGCGTTCGACGTGTGTCTGAGCGATACTGCCAGTGCTGCAATCGGCCTGAAAGACTTCTTCAGTGGTTCGAAACGTCGCGCCGGAGCAGTTGCAATGCCGCCGACGCGCGGTGTCGCTTACAGCCGTGCCCAACGGCAATTTCATCTCGCTGGCGAGGTGAAGAGAGAAATGCTCCGCCTTTTTAAAAGTCGCAAAGTGTTCCGCAATATGCCATCGGTGGCTCGCCATATCAGCCCTTCCTACCAGGCATCGAGCGTCATCTTGCAAAGATACTAGGCATACTCAGGTTTCGACATTGCTCTCGCGCAACGGTTCGTGTACGGATACAAAGATCGCGGATTCGTAATCAACAGAGACAAGGCTATGGACATCTTCGGCCCCGAAGTCCTGAAATCGGATTCCCCTGAGTACGAACCGGCGAATCAAAAGCGGGATTATCCGGACAAGGTAAACCTTGGGGGGCTGCTACCGACGCCGTGCCCAATAGATAAGGATAGAGACGGAGACGATGGATCCCAGACGGCTCGTATCGCTGTGTCCCTATGGACCGTCGATGACCGTATCCGGCACGGATCGCGCGTCTAGCCCTCGGCTCAGCGTTCGAGAACCTGTGAAGGGACGTTAACAAGCCTGTAAGCCGGAATGCAGACGCCAATTCCAAAGCCTCAAAGAAAGCTAGCGAAACCTACTCCCAAAGTTTGGCAGTTAAGACGCAATTCATGCGCGAGCGCGACTACAGAAACGGCAGGCCGGGATACGGGGTCGCTTATAGGAAATCGCTCGCCTGTGGTGGGTCCGACAGTATCAGTAATCTGTAATAAATCTGTAATAGCTACTGGTTCGTTCCTTGCCACTACTCCGGCGCGAACGCCAGCAACACGTTCCCCGGAACGCCTCCGTTGCGCGGATAGCCGGAACTGATGAACACCATGCCATTGACAACCACAGGCCCGGGACCGTCGATTGAGCCGCCGGAGCCCTTCACGCCGTTCACGGTGTGGAAATCGCGCATCGTGTTGAATTCCCAAAGCAGCTCGCCGGTTTCAGCTGAGTGCGCCCGAATGTGCCCATCGGTTGAGGTCGCAAATACCACACCCGGAATCTCCGTTACCGCGCCCGGCTGGGAGGGACTGCAGCCCGAGGGCGCGCCTTCAGGACAAGGCTTTGCCGCAACATGCCACTCCTGGCTGCCGTCGGCAACGCGCAGGGCCGTGAGCCCGCCACCTGCCCCCGGATCGATGATATATCGCCGCGTGTCAGTCTGGCTCGTCTGCCGCGAGCGCTTAACATCGGATACTGTCGCGAAGACATGCTGCCCATCGGTGGCCATTCCCCATTGCACGCCGCCATTGGTGCCGCCCAGACCCACGCGCGTCTGCCACACAACCTCACCCTGTTTCGCGGGATCAAGCGCCCACACGATCCCCGATTTCTGTCCGGCGAGCAATAGTTCGCGGGCATCCGGCGCATGAACCAGAATCGGCGAAGAACCGAAATCGAAATCCGGGCCGCAGGTCTCCTGACCAGCACAACCGCTGTTGTAGGCGTCATTTGCAGTCATCTGGCGGGACCACGCGACGCGTCCAGTCGCCAGATCGAGCGCGGTCACGGCGTCGCTCGTGTCCGTCACGGGCGGCGAATAATTGTCTCCGGTGCCCACATAGAGAAGATTGCGCTCTGCGTCCACAGTAGGCGTGGACCAGACTCCTACTCCGGAGGGTCCAAAGCTTTTAGTCCCACGTGAATTCTTGCCTCTCTCGGTGGGAACTTCGGTCATCCAGGTCTTCCATAGCTGCTTACCGTCGCGAATGCGCAGCGCCACCACGCTGCCGCGGAAGGTGCAGCAGGCATACTCCGGATCGCCGGAGCGGGTTTCCTCCCACGAGGACACCGGCACATAAACCGTTCCCTGGTGGGCGCCAGGTCCGCCGGTGAGCCGTGTGGAATCGTGGGTGTCCACCTGTACTTTCCAAAGCAACTTGCCCGTTTCCGCCTTAACCGCGTAGAACCAGCCCGTCATATCCCCGAAAAGTAGCGCGTATTCGCTGCCGAGCGGCACCACCAGGATGGAGGACCGCACCGGTCCGTTCGCCTGAAACACCCATTGCAGGCAGCCGGTCTTGGCACGCATTGCGTGCACCAGTCCGGCGGCACTTCCAACGAACAGCTGGCCATCGATCACCGTGGGCGGCGCAAAGGCGATTACGTCACCATCGAAGCCAAAAGCCCATTTCAGCTTGAGCCCGCGCACCTGATCGATGCTCAACCGGGCCGAATTGCCCGGCTGAAACCGTGCATTGTTCGAACCGGGGCTCCATCCGTTCCATGAGGTCTTTGGCGTGGCGGCCAATTTCACCGTGCGGTCGGAGCAGAACGCCGAGGCCGGTGGCCCGCTCTCGATGGTGCTTGTGCCTAAATAGGAAGCTACCGCTATCCGGTCTTCCCTGCTCAGAGTGAACCCCACGGCCATCATCGCCCCAGCGTCGAGCGCCCGAACGATTCGTGCCGAGGACATCTTCTGCAGTACGGTGCGAGGGGGAATGCGGTCGTTCGCTTGCTCGTGACACACGGCGCAGCGCTTCAGATAAACGGCCTCTCCGGAGGAAGCCGCCAACAAAGGACTCGCCGACATGACCAATGGGAAGACGAAGGCGAGGAGTTTCACGCGCCGCAACATATCATAGCGGCCGAATTCGGGTCCATACCAACAAGTTCCGCTGCCGGAACGAATGGTACAGCCGAGATTTTTCTGCCGGGAACCGCAAACAGAACACAAACCAGTATACAATCCCGGCTAACTCGGGAACTTAGTGTCAAGACGCGCAAGAAGCAAGGATCTGCGAGCATGAAATACCACAGAGTTCGATTTTTTCTGACTGCAGCAACTGCGGCCCTCGTATTGGCTGTTCAAGCCTGGAGCGGAGGGGGAACCAGCCCTTCGGCTCCACAAAGCATCCTACCGCCGCAGTCGGTCAAGCTCTACGTATTTGATTGTGGCACTCTTCATAACTCGGATGCAGCGCGGTACAGATTCAGGAAGGAAGAACTCGCAACGATGGAGATGTCCGTGGCGTGCTTTCTAGTCGCACATCCTAAGGGAACCTTGGTCTGGGACACCGGCGCCGTTCCTGACAATGCCTGGACCCCCACGGGCACCCCGACGACTCAGCATATCGTCCTCCCGGACTCGCAGCAGCGAGACATAACCGTTGTTAAGTCCCTGAAGGGGCAACTCGGTGAGTTGGGCTATTCCCCCTCCGACATTACCTACCTCGTGCTCTCGCACTACCATTATGACCATACGGCCAATGCGAACGAATTTGGAGGCGCCACGTGGCTTGTGCGGCAAGTCGAACGCGAGGCTATGTTCGGTGAGAAACCTCCCGGCACGACTCAGCCCTCGACCTATTCAGCCCTTCGCAACAGCAAGACGCTCATCCTCAAGACCGAGGAACACGATGTATTTGGTGATGGTGCCGTCGTCATCAATTCGGCTCCGGGTCACACACCGGGCCACCAGGTTCTGTATTTGAAGCTGGCCAAAACCGGAGGGGTTGTGCTCTCGGGCGATCTCTATCACTATCCGGAAGAGCGCAAGCTGGATCGTGTGCCCACCTTCGACTTCAATGCAGAGCAGACACGCGCGAGCAGAGTGATGATCGAGGCATTTTTGAAGCAGAAAAGCGCGCAGCTTTGGATACAACACGACTTCATCGGCAATGCCAAGCTTAAGAAGTCGCCCAGTTTCTACGAATAGGTTCGGTTCTACGTACTCGCACGCCTTCGAGCGGCAAAGCCGGCATACGACGTTCCCAAATTTTCGCAGGGGAAGCTCTCCGCAGGGACTATAGAATAGAACTTCACTTGCCTTTTTGCGGTCTCGCAGACTAAAGATTGTGAGGCATCTCGGAACTATTATAATGGCGCTGGCACGCAGTCCAGGACCTACACATGGCAATCTAAGGTGTGTCGCCTATTGCACAGACGAAGCGGTAATTTGAGAATAGCTTCGCTGTACCTTCGCGAAGTCTGGCATGGTCGGTGCGAATAGGGGCGTAATTCGTCCCGGTAAGCGTCTTCCAGCGGCGCCCTTCAGGAAAATAAAATGTCAAGCGTCCGCCTGCTCGTAGCAGGTAGTCACGAAATCCTTCGGATAGGCGTTCGGGCCGTTCTCGAAAGCAAACCCGACTGGGCAGTGGTAGCGGAGGCGAGCGACGGCCAGCAGGCAATAGAAAAGGCCAAGGAGTTCAGGCCCGACATAGCAATCTTGGATTACAGTTCGCCAGGCACAAATGGATTAGACGCCGTGCGAGAGATCGTCAAGAACCTGCCAGACACGAAGGTACTTATGCTTACGATTTATGATAGCGATACGCTGATCGAAGAGATGCAGCAAGCAGGCGCTCACGGCTGTCTGCGTAAGGCTGATGCCAGCCGTGATCTAATCTGCGCGATTGAAACGCTGTTGCAGCAGAAAAGATTTTATCCATTGGGTGTGACAACCGTCTCGCACCGAGGGTCGAGAACCGGTGACCAAAAACCGCTGCCGTCGCTGACGGCCCGTCAGAAGGAGATTGTCAGACTATTGGTCCAAGGACGCACAGGTAAGGAAGTCGCGGCAACGCTCGGCATCAGCGCGAAGACCGTAGAAGTGCACAGGAACAACATCCACCTAAGGACGAACTGCCATACAATGGCGCAGTTGGTCCGGTATGCGATTCGAAACGGGATCATCGTGGCTTAGATGATCGCTGTGATTTGCTCGTCTATCTCCCGTTTGCGGTCTTTATCTTTGGTTCCAAATCCGCCGCATGGAAGGGACACAAGATGCCTACCGCTGAGGATTTCAGGCGTGAACTATTCCATATGATGGCGAACGCACAGAACAGTGGCCGGGAATCCATTGAGATAAGTGCGCGTGAGTTACACGCCCGAGTTAGTCCCTCCTCGGAGCGTGCATTTGAGTGTCAGGTATGTTGGCATGATTCATCGTCCACAGTTCTGAATCTATGTGCCCTGCGCACCGCGCGTCAACTGTGCTGCAGATATGGGGCGCCTAATCTATCAATTGATTGCTGTACGCAACGTTCACGCGAACGAATGTGATATATCATTTTGGCTATATGCGTAGCGCCGTCGCTGCACGTATAACGGGCAACTCAGAAGCGAGCCTCGACAACAATGCCAAAGAGCACGGTCACATGAGTCACAAAGTTGAAAGCGGAAAGCGATAGGTGATCAAGCCGGATTGTTTGCGCTAATCTGCACTGGGAACCCGTCCGGATCAAGGACATGGAAACCAAAGCCACCACCCTGCTGGTCAATCGGAGTGGCTCCCCGCGCCTTGAGATCCGCAGTCACGGAGTCCTTGTTGAAGTTGTCGACTCCGATTGCAAAATGGTCTACTTTGCCTGGCGGATTACCTGGTCGCAGGACCAAAAAGCCTTTCCCAAACGTTAGCTGGTTGTTCCCTTCCCGTTTGTTCACAGAGCAACCGAATACGCGTTGATAGAAATCGGTCGATCGTTGCAGATTGCTGACGAAAAGAGAGACGTGATTGATACTGTTTCCTTGGAATCCCGCCGCCGACGCCGTAGCAGAGCTGGCCGCCAACAAGGCCAATCCTTGAACCAACTCCCGCCGTGACATTTTCCTGTTCTCGTACGCCTCCAGAAGTCTCGAAATCGTGGTCTTCATCGAATCCTCCTTCTGATGGGAATCAGCCTCGCGCGGCGGATTTTACCACGCGGCGAGCGCCTCTGAGAGCCCAGCAAGCTGTGTCAGCTGTGTCAGCTGTGTCACGAACCGCTTTGCGGTGCGGGAAATCCCGCGTTTGATTCTTGGGTGGGTTGGCTCTGTACATTCGGGAGCAGGAGTCCTCTCGACGAGAGGGATGCTCCTTTGCCGAAACTTGTCTCTGGCGGCGCTTTCGAATTTCTCCGCCACGGTTGGTTTTGGTTGGTTTATAGCCGCTTCGATTCTCCGGTTCGACGTCAGAATCGCCTCAAAGCTTGACGCTTCTACAAAAATCATCCGGGCCGTTCTTTCATAGTCCACTCAAAGCCTCACCACCATTCCTGCCTTCGGTTCGATAGCCCATGAACCTCCATGAGCAGATGCAAGATCGAAGGCCGGCCGCTCAAAAAAGAGCCGGGAGTGCATACACATGACTAGGGCCAGCCACGCGCTGAACGGACTCCCCCCGCAACATCGGCTGCGAGTGCCGCGGGATGCCGCTTTGGAACGGCAAGCAAGTGACGCTGTTTTTGGGTAAACTGTGACGATTAGCGTCGTTCAAGCGTAGTTCAAGCTCTGTACGTCCCGGTCCTTTGAAAGCCGGAGGGCCGGCAGCCATTTTCTCTTCATATCCAGCAAAGTTCCCTTCGCTATGGACTGCTTTTGCCCTGCTCCTTGAAAACATGTGGCTTACCAATACTTCGCTTGGACTCCTAACTGCACTACACGGGATGTGGCCGAGGCGGGCAACTGAGCTTCTAGAGTGGATGTTCGCTCACACAAGGGAGAAGGTATGAAGAGAGTAGTTCTACAATTGGTCCTAACTGCATTTCTCGTTGGTTTGGCGCATCTTGCGCATGCGACCACCGATGAGTTGAAACTCACGAGCGGCGGAGCAGCCACCGTCACGATTGTAGACAATGGGGTGGGCGATTTGAATCCCGCAGGCGGCACTATTCTTTATAGCAACACCAACTTCGACGGGTGGGACATCTCATTCGCAGGCGGGACTAGCAATTCGCCGAGCGTGAGTCCGTTCGGGATTGACATCGGTTCGCTTACGGCGAGGTGCCTATCGGGAGGAGGGTGCACCACGGATGCTCTATCCATCAGCTACAGCGACATCGGTTTTACTGATCCGGTTGCGGCCTTCACGAACACTTTTAGCTCAACCATTGCTAGTGGGTCTGCTTCACAGATAGCTTGGGACGACACGAGTAATACGATTTTCGGAACTGGAACGCCGATCGGCACGGTAGGTCTACTTAGCGCTCCCTTTGGGGCAGGGTCAAAATCGGGTGGTGGTCCAGCCGGCCCGGGTACTTATTCTCTGACGCTCAAAGATACCATTGGCGCCAACTCCCAAGGGGTGAGCCTTGACGGCAGCATAACAGCAGTTCCAGAACCTCAAACGCTGGTTCTGTTTGGATCCGGATTGATCTCTCTGGCTGGCTTGATGCGCCGCAAGCTTGTCCGGGCTTAGGGCTTTCGATGGGCAAGTCCCGATCCTACACGGCTTGCCCGCAGCTTTCTTTCTAGTAGCGGCGAAGGGAAGCTAGGCCCTTGATCGGCGCTTGTTTTTCTCTTAACGTGCGAAGGTTATGGATTGGGTCTTACCGTAGCCTTCGTTGACCTCAAATACCTCTGCGACTGACGCTCCCATCTCTAGCCGCCGAACGGCGGCGAGCTTGAACCCTGGGGGATCACTTCAAAACCGGCCAACCCGATCTGTACCAGGGCAAGCTGTGCGCGGCGTTAGATCGTCTGCATGCGAGAGATTTTTTCGATGTGAAGGTCCTCCTAGAAGACACAGGGGATTACAGAGCCGATTCGCAAAGCCTTCGTTGTGTATTTGGCCAGCAGTGACCAGGCTGCGGATTAATTGACCCTATTTACAAGAACTTTAGGCAGCTCTTCGAGACAGAGTTTCTGGGGATGGCTCTAGTTCCCATGCGCTATGAAGAACTTGAAGATGTACGAGAAACGCTCGTTTCCAAAATAAGAAAAGGCCTTACTCTGCAAGAGAGGAAATTCCTTTTGTCTCTGAAGGAAGGAAAGCCGAAGTGGAGTTTGCTTCGGACTGGAGGGCGTTGAGAAGTTACCTGCCATCCAGTGCAAGCTCGCGAACATCGGGAAGATGAACACGCGAAACAGTGCCGAGATGGTCGCCAAGCTTAGGAAAGTCCTTGATCTCTAGGTCGCTCAGGCCAGTTCTTCCTCCCATTCGCTGAATTTTGAGTCTTAATCCACAATGGATCCATATTCACTCAGCCTAATGGCGCCCTTTCGTATGACAACATCGTCGCCATCAACAACAACAGCCGCCATGCAATCACCAGTCTGACGTTTATCGGAACGGTCGACTCTTGGCTTCGATGATGGCGGCGTTTGCGGCACTCTAAGCGATTCTTTTAATGATGCTGGTCCGGGCGGCTCGACATTTTGCTGGTGGTTGCGGGAAGGTAGACTCTATCGACTACGACGACAATGGCATCGTAAATTTGGCGGCGCCAGCATAACCGTAGGACCGCTTGGTTCTCGCCCGAAGGCCCAGTCGACGTGTATCTCGCGTCCTACCTTGTTCGGAACCCGGCACCCTCTTGATGTTTGGTTCCGGACCGCAAGCGAATCAAATAGCGACGCTGCAGTTTTGCAGGCCTCCTTGTCCCGGCCTGCCGTGCTTGCCCGCTGACCAAGCGAGTCCTTGGGAACGATTTGAGTTCTAGGCCGGGGGGAACTCGGCGAGTGCAGTCTTCACATCAGCCGCATGGTCGAATGATGGGTTCAATTGTAAGGTACGCTCCAGGTGAGTCTTGGCCTTGGTCTTCTCATTGATCTTTTGATAGGCCAGGCCCAAGTGGTAATGCAATGACGGGTCGTCCGGCGCTTTCTTGATCGCTTCCTCTAAAAGGTCAATGGCCAAATTATAAGTTCCCTTCTTGTAGTAAGCCCAAGCTAGGGTATCGGCGACACTAGGATTATCGGGCAGCTTCTGGCGAGCCGTTTGCGCCAGAGTGAGTGCCACGTCTGAGTTTCCCCCGTGCTCCAGCATTAAATAAGCCAAGTTGTTCGAAGCTAATGGGAAGTCTGGCTGCACCTGGAGAGTCTTTTGATACAGCTCTTGCGCTTTTTGCCAATTGCCCTGGCGCTGCTGTAGTGCTCCCGATAGAAAATAGGCCCGGGGGTCCTTGGGATTATGCTCGATGGCCTCTTGTGTACTGGCCGCTGCTTTATCGGAGGCTCCTCGCGAGGCGTAAACCTGCGACAAAAGCAGCAGAGGGGTCGCGTCTGATTTGTTTAAGTCGGAGGCCTTCAGCAGAGCTTGCTCAGCCTTGTCAAACTCCGGCGGCTTCCTATTCAGAAGCAAATTAGATTGAAGAACGTAGTACCCGCTGTTTTCCGGCGCCTTAGCGATCGTTTCAGTAACTTTAGCCAGAGCTTTGTCCGGTTGTTTCTCCGCAAGGAGCAGAATAGCCAGACCCTGGAGCGCTTGGGTGTAATTAGGATTAAGCGTCAGGGCTTGTTGATAGAATTTCTCCGCGTCCGCATAACGCTTCTGCGACATGCGCAACTGCGCCATGCCGTTGAATCCGGATGGATCGTGAGGCGCGACTTCCATAGCCTTGTTCAGATCGCCCTCCGCACCCGCGTCGTCATGTCTAGAGTCTTTGGCAATCGCCCGCAGGACGTATCCGTCAGCCGAATTCGGCCGTGCAGAAATGATCGCTTCTGCTGCATTTGCCACCTCTACCGGGTCCCCTTTTTTCAAGGCAACGGCAGCAAGCGCGGTCTGCGCTTGGAGGAAGCGGGGATTCAGGCGCACAGCTTCGCGCCATTGTGCCTCCGCCTGCCCGGAGTCGCCGGTCGCATTGAAGGCTAACCCCAAGTAATAATGGGCCATGACATTGTTGGGATCGTTCTTGATCGCTGCCTGTAATTGGTCAAGGGCCATTGCGGCATGACCTTGCTGCACCAGAATCTGATCGTGGGCGATCAAACTCTGCTGGTCCGAGGGATTCGCTTTCAAAATCTCCGCGTTTGCCTGGTCGGCTTCGTCCAAGCGTCCTTGCAGGATAAGCAGCTGAACTTGATTCTTCTTAACCTGAATATCCTTTGGATGTGCCTTGGATAAGGTTGCATATTCATCGAGCGCTTTGGGCAAGTCACCCACCTGGAAATAGACGTCGCCAAGCAAGCGGTACGCTTGAGGCGAATCCTTCAGGGCGTCCTTCGCTGCTCTTGCGGCCTCCTCCGCTTGAGAGATCTGGTTTGCGGCCAATAACAGCCTACAAAGAGCAATCCGCGGGGCAACATTCTTAGGCTCCAGTTCAACAGCCTGCCGAAATTGAGTCTCAGCGTCTGCCCACCGCTGTTGCCGAGCATAAAAAGTTGCGAGTCCAAACCGTGCGAAAAGCGATTTCGGGTCAACCTCGACTGCTTTCTTAAAGCTCTCCTCAGCAGCAGCGGCATCCTTAGCCGAGATTTCCAGGGCAGCCATGTTGAGGTAGGAGGGCGCCCGCTCCGGGTCGAGATCGATCGCCGTCTGCATTTCCTTTAGAGATGCGTCAGTCTGTTGAAGCTGGGCCATGGCGTTAGCCCGCAGAATATGTGCATCCACATTCTTGGGATCCTTTTGAAGCACTCGGTCAGCGTGCTGCTGAGCTTGATCGAACTGGCGACCGGCCAGCAGCAGATTGCCCATAGCGATTTGGGCCTTGAAATTGTCGGGTGCGAGATCGATTGTTCGGGTCAATTCCGTATACGCACCCCTCCAATCGCTCAGCTGTAAGTCGGCCAGAGCGAGCTGAAAGTGGGCGTCAGAATATTTGGGATCGATTTGTATTGCATTCCGGAACTGGATTGATGCCGCGCGATAATCCTGCTTTTGAAAATATCGATTTCCGCTCTCGAGATATTTCTGCTTGCGATCATTCGGATCTCGCGAACATCCCGCGAGGAGAGCAACCGCTAGGAGCGCAGAGAGAATGATCTTATTGAATTCTTTTTTTCCCATTTCGTCCTTCTTCTTGAAGTCAGCGCGGAATGTAGGAATCGAGCGACGGTAGAAAATCATGAATGAATGCTACAGCACGGTTTTCAGCGGCCGCTTCGGTCTCCCCTCGGTTGATAGAGGTGACCACCCTCACGAGAGCTCCATCGCTGCGATTCATACGAATAGAATCCTCCACTAAGTAGAACTTCGCTGCATATTCACTGGCAACAACACGGCCGTGTGACTGATACCAATAGAGTACTAGTTGCCGGTCCAACCCCTTGCCGATGACGTAGCGATTGACCAACATCGAGTCGCCGCCCGGCCGCGGCAGAGAAATTCGACTAAACTCGACAGGCGTCCACCCCGAGCCTGGTAGGCAGTGCTGCGGGGAGTGAATGGTACTGCCGGTTCGTTGCGTCGGAAAGTAAGCAACGAAGAAATCGACTACAGGCTCGGAACCAGACTGATACAATCGCTCAACAAACTCTCCATCCCCCAGAACGCTAATAACCTCAGCCGGGATCGGTACATCCCGCCCGAAAGAATCACCTACCAGCAGGGGAAACGAAGATAGACTTTGGCGCGGCGGCACATTCTCAGGCCGGCTCCGGGCATTAAGAAATACGTAGCTGCCGACGAGAAGGGCGGCCACACAAAAGAAACGAGCCCAGCAATCTTGAGCTACCCTCAAGCTGCCTTCCTCCCTTTTCCTCTGTGCCATCGGAAGTTGATCAGCCGGTGAATGGCATACAGCATGAGCAACGAGAGCAGAAAGATCACCCAGCCTGAAAACTCATGGAAAAATCCTTCTGCCTTGTCGGGATCCCAGTACTGCACCAGTAGACCGGTCCCCATAATGCGTAGTCCATTTGCCGCCACCGCAATGGGTATCGCGGCAACCACTAAAACCACTCGTTTCCAAATCCGTGCCTCAAAGAAGTAAGTAAAAACAACCGCCAGACTTGTGAGCGAAACGAGCGAGCGAATTCCGCTGCAGGCTTCGACGACCTCTAATCTCATCGCCGGCAGATGAATCACATTCCCTTCTCTGAGCACAGGTACGCCTGCCAATGATAAGAGTGAGGTGGCCAGATTGGAGGCCAGGAACTGCAGAGGAAAGGTAAGCTGGTTATATAGGATGGCAGGAATGGGGATCATCAAGAACAGGACTGCCCATGGGAATGAAATCGCACCGAAAAACCGCCAACCAAAAAACAAGATCGTCAGGCCGGCGAGGAGCAGAATCAACGAAGAGCGCGAAAGGAACAATTCAGCCCCGAGGACTCCAACGATCAACGTGATCAATGCGGCGCCGACAACTGGCAAGCCGAACCACGAAGGTCTTGAATCTACGCGTGCAAGGTCATGATGCATTCGCCAAATGACGAACCCGGAAAAAATAGGCACGAAGAAGCCATGAGAGAAATCGGGGTCATTCCACCACTGGAGAGCCAGATTAGCCAAAATACCGTGGTAGAGAATGCCGATGAGTGCGATGACCGCAGCAAGCTGCGACCACTGGAGTGAGCCCACCGGAGTCTCCCCCAGCGCGACCACGGCAGCGGAATCCGAACTGGCTTGAGTCAAATTTACCTCGTCCGTTAACGGGCTATCTGGTGGGAGCAAGCTAGCTGCCACGAGGCAGGGCCAAAGGCCGGTCGCAGGCAGCCAACCCAAACTCTAATATAACGAGTTATAAATACAGGAGTTAACCAATTTGGGCTTGGCTTCAAAAGAGACATTTCTCGTCGGTCGTTTTGATTTTTCGCAATACGTAATTGCCCGAGAGGGTCGCCAAGTGGAATTAGAGTGTATCTGACTACCATCAAGTGGAACTATTTTGGAGTCCTCCCGCAAAAATTTTTCTTCCTAAGAACACTGCCGCCCTGCTTAGTCCTGTGATTTCAAGAGGATCGAGCCTGAAGGAGTGCCATAAGCAGGAGCTTCAGAGCGGTAGCAGGCGTGCTCTCGCATCACCGATCAATGGTTCGTCTATTTCACGTCTATTATCCGGTCCGCACGTTGGTCCTCCTGGCAGGCGAAGCTGTCGCTGTTTGTCTGTCATTTTTAGCGGCAACCCTGATCCAGTTTGGTCCGGACTCCTACCTCGTACTCAATTACGAAGAAGGTCTTTACAAAATCTTGGCAATTGCTGTCTTGGTTCTGATCTGTTCCTACTACTTCGACCTATACGCTCCGCAGTTGCCCCTGTCAGGCGGCGAAACCTCGTTTCGTTTGTTGCTTGTGCTGGGGACCTCTTCGTTTCTGCTGGCCGCCATCGGGTTCTACTTTCCCGAATTCATGTTGGGAAAGCGTGCTGACCTTTTCGGCGTCGTCATCCTGACCGGAACTCTGCTGTTGTGGCGGGGGGCATATTCGTGGCTGTTACGCCGACCGTTCCTAAGTGAGCGCGTTTACGTCCTCGGCTCCGGTGATCGAGCGCGTCGAGTCGTGGACGAAATCCGGACACGCAAGGACCTCGGAATGGAGGTTGTCGGTTGGGCCGGAGCGTTCGGCAACGGTGGATCTGACCGGGAAGACCTCGCGGAGACCGTCCGCGGACTGGTTGGAAAGAGCAATGTGGACCGTGTCGTCGTTGCACTTTCTGATCGACGCAACACTCTGCCGGTTCGCGAATTGCTTGATCTGCGCTTAGAGGCAATTCAAATCGAGGATGTAAGTTCACTGCTGGAAAAAATTTCCGGAAAGATCGAAATCGAGAACCTGTACCCGAGCTCATTGATCTATTCCGAAGGCTTTCGCCTCGGAAGTGGTTTCCTATTCGTCCGCCGGTGTGTGTCCTTTGTCATTGCTGCGGTCGCGCTGTTACTTTGTCTGCCGGTCATTCCCATCATTGCATTGGCAGTGAAGTTCAGTTCAGACGGTCCGATTTTATTCCGACAACAACGGGTGGGCCGGCGCGGGGAAGCATTTGTGCTCTACAAGTTCCGCACCATGCGCCAAGATGCGGAGGCACAAACAGGAGCGGTGTGGGCGGGTAAAGATGACCCCAGAGTGACTGGAGTCGGGAAATTCCTCCGCGCGACGCGCCTTGATGAAATTCCTCAGCTCTGGAACGTCCTTATCGGCGAAATGGGGTTTGTGGGCCCACGGCCTGAACGGCCAGAATTTGTGAACTGGCTCGCCGACAATATTCCTTATTACAACCTGCGGCACATTATCCGGCCCGGTATTACTGGTTGGGCGCAGGTCCGCTATCGATACGGGGCTTCACTCGAAGAGACCCGAGAGAAGGTTCAATACGACCTCTACTACATCAAGCACATGTCGCTGTCCCTGGACCTGCTGATCACTTTTGAAACCATCAAGACGATCTTACTTCGGCGAGGGAGCCAATGAGTTTTCGAGCCGAACGACAATTTGCCGAATGGTACCTGCAGATACAGGTACTGAGGACCATCAAGTGAATTGGATTTTCTGGATATCGTTTTTGTTGCTGGCTTATACCTATCTCGGCTATGCACTATGGTTGTGGTTATATCAGCAGTGGTGTTTCCGACCAGTAGACAAGCGGGCGATTACACCTTCGGTTTCTATTGTAATAGCCGCGCACAACGAAGCTGCAGTACTTCCTCGGAAGCTGAACAACCTCAGCCAACTTGAGTATCCACAAGAGCTGCTGGAAATCATCGTTGTCTCCGACGGTTCGACCGACGACACGGACCAAATACTAAAATCCGCCAGCACGCCTAATTTCCTGTCGCTATCACTCTCTCAACATTCAGGAAAGGTAGCCGCGTTGAATCGGGGCATCGCGACCGCAAAAGGGGATGTCATTGTCTTCATGGATGCACGACAGGAAATCGAGCCTGATGCCGTCGCAAAGCTCGTTCGGAACTTCGCCGACCCAACTGTGGGATGCGTGAGCGGCGAGCTAATGTTGAAAAAAGTGACCAGTAGCGCTGGCCAGGAGGGCTTGGGCCTTTACTGGCGCATCGAGAAAGCGATCCGAAAAATGGAATCCAATACGGGATCGGTGGTAGGCGCGACTGGCGCGTTGTATGCCGCACGAAGAGAGCTGTTGGCGCCGATGCCCGAGGGTGCGCTGACCAGTAACGCTGGAGACTGGAACATCCGCCCCCTATTGGATGATGTTTTCTTGCCGCTCTCCGTCGCTGCCCAAGGTAAGCGGATCGTCTTCGAACCGGAAGCCCGCGCTTGGGATGAAATGCCTCGGGATGCGATGAAGGAGTTCCGCCGCAAGGTGCGTACCTCGACCGGCAACTATCAGTTAATCTGGCTCGCGCCGTGGTTGCTGACTCGGGCCAATCCTTTGCGATTTCGCTTCATAAGCCACAAGCTGTCGCGACTGGTAGCTCCTTTGGCCCTGGCCGCCCTTTTACTGAGCTCGATCTGGCTGGACGGTGCAGTGTACCGTGCCGCGCTGATCTTTCAGACCTGCTTTTATGCCTCTTCCGCAGGTGCGCTATTTCAAAAGCCCTTTGGAATCGTCACAAAACTGGGTAAGGCTACGTCCGCATTTCTCCTCCTGAATGCTGCTGCCGTGCTTGCATTTTTTAATTTTATCGCGCGAAAGAGGCCAGTATGGTTTTGCGCCTAAGTACTCACCTTTCTAGCAGCCTTCCAGTTGCTTCGCGGCTCGATAAGAAGATCCCGCCGCCGCAGAACACAACCGTCATCCTTAACTATCATCGGCTTCACCAGGCAGGTGTAGATGTACACGCTTGCTCCAGTGGGGACTTCTATGCCCTGGGGGTCGAGAATTTCCGCCAGCAGATGGTTTTTTTGAGACGGAATAGTTTCAAGACACTACTTCTTGGTGAATTCTTGACTTTGCCCGCCTCGGAAAATTCTCGAAATGTCGTGATCACATTCGATGACGGTTACGAATCCGACTTGACGATCGCCGTTCCCCTGCTGCGACAGTTGGGGTTTCGTGCGGTTTTCTTCATCTGCGTGGAACACATCGACCGGCCTGGTTATTTATCCCGTGATCAGGTCAAGCAATTGCTCGCGTCGGGTATGTCGGTTCAATCGCATGGTTTTTTCCACCACGACCTGACAAGACTCTCGTACCGTAAAGCCGTTGAGGAGCTGGCTCGCGCGCGTCTTGTTTTGGAGCGGATGCTGAACACCAAGATCTCTTACCTGGCTATTCCGGGTGGGTTTACCAATGAGCGAGTTCTCTCCGCAGCCCTGGCGGCTGGCTATGAGGCCATCTGCACGTCACTACCTGGATTAGCTCGGGGAGGACGGAAATTGAACCGTGTTGCCATTCGGCGGTCCACGACCCAGCCGGAGTTTGAAGCCTATGTTCGCCGCAAGCGCATACCGATTCTTGCAAATTCCCTAAGGTACCGAGGAGCCTCGCGGCTAAAGCAAATCGTTGGAGTCAACCATTATGAAGCAATCAAACTGAGGCTCTGGCAGCGGAAACGGAAATCTTTGGGTCTAGAGAAATGAGCGGCGCATGTTAGGCACCGGGCTTGGAGTTTACATACCGGTTGCGCTGTACATCGGATTTCTTGTTGGATGCCTGCTCTCGGTTGCCTGGCGCCCCACGATCGGACTCTACATCCTCATCCTGATAATGCCCCAGCAGCGGTTGCGTTTTCGAGTTGAGGAAATGCCTCTGGGCAAGCACATCATCGTCCTTCTAGTGCTCAGCGTGCTGCTGGGAGCGTTGATCCAAGGCCGAATTCGGCGTTCACGAATAAGCAAGCTGCTCATCGTATTTGGCGCCTTCACGTTTCTCTCTTTATGCTGGGGCGCGTTTTATCTACCGCTTTCCGCGCCTGTCCTGGAACGTTTTTATCACTGGAAAGACTACATGATGCTGCCGGGGTTGTTCTTCGCTGCTTTGGCGTCCGTGCGTAGCAAAAAGGATTTGCGAACCGCATTGGTGCTGGTCTGTCTCTCCGTATTGTTAGTAGGCCGAGGTTTCGGTTTGGAGATCCGCCAGCACGATTTTTCCCATTATGACGACAACAAGCGCGACTCGGGGCCGTTAGGCCTTGGCTCAAACAATACGGCCGCGTTCGAAGCCGAGATGTCGATTGTCCTGCTCGCCCTGGCTGGCAGCCTGAAGAAGCACGCCAAACTACTGCTATATGCGGTAATCGCCCTGTCCTTGTTCTGTTTGCTTTACTCCTTCTCACGGGGCAGCTATCTAGCGTTTTTGGTGAGTGTGATAGCCTACGCCTTGGCGCGGCGCCGACTATTATCCATTCTAGTGCCTTTACTCCTCGTGTTGCTTTTTGCTTGGCGCGCCACCCTGCCACAAGCCGTCACAGAGCGGATCAGTATGACCGAGGACGCAAATGGGCAGTTGGACAATTCGGCGGCATCCCGTGTTGAACTGTGGAACGATGCTTTAGATCTGATCGCCGCCAATCCTATTTTCGGCTCTGGCTATGACACCTATGAATATATGGGGCGAGTAGGCTCATTGCGGGATACTCACAACTACTACGTCAAGGCCATGGTGGAAACCGGCGTTATCGGTTTGTTCATCTTTCTAGCGATTTTGGCCAAGTTTTTTCAAATGGGTTGGACTTTGTTTAAGCGCACCCAGGATTCGCTGTTCTCTTCACTCGGGCTAGGTATGGCGCTTTGCACCATCTGCCTTGCTGTAGGGAATCTTTTTGGAGACCGGTGGACATACGTTGAACTAAACGGGCTCGTGTGGGTGCTCATGGGATTGGTGGCGTACGCGCACTACGAACTTGATTCGGCGGATTTGACCGCTGCCTACCAGACATCTGTTCCCGGTTTCTCCGAGGCAGTTTCAGAGCGTACGCTCTCCCAGGGGTAATTGTGTCTCCAGTTTATGATCGACGAGCTATGGATCGCCCCTGCCCAGTCCCTCAGCCCGGCGCAGAGGCAGAATACCGCGAAGTCAGTGCGTCTCGACTCACTCGACCCGCGAATGAGCTCTTGAGCCCCCACATACACGGCAGTGGCCACATCTTGTTCGTCATCGATCAGCTGAAAAAACCGTTTGGCGGCGCTGAGCACATGCTCCTTAAGATAATCAGGAACTTGCCGCGTTACAGATTCCGATGTTCCGTTTTGACTTTCGCCACTAACCTCACTTCATGTGAGCTAAGTTCCTTCCTGTGCCCGTTGTACGTTTTTCCTCTGACGTGCAGCTACGACCTGAACGCCGTCCGTATGGCGATTCGACTGCTGAAGCTAATCCGTTCCGAAAGCGTGCAAATTGTCCACTCCTTCTTCGAAACGTCAGATCTATGGGCCGGTACCATTGTCCGTTTGGCATCAAAAGCCAAGCTCGTCTCCAGTCGACGCGACATGGGCATTCTGCGTTCTGCCAAGCACCGGATGGCGTATCGCGTCCTGGGTCCGCTCGCGCACAAGGTGCTTGCTGTTTCTGAGCAAGTGCGGCAGTTCGTAGTTGCTGCAGATCACACCCCGCCCCAGAACGTCGTAACACTCTACAACGGCCTGGAATCACCTGATCCAGTCGCTCCTGCCGCCGCCCTGGCGTTGCGTAGAGAATTGGGATTTCCCGCCACAGCATCGCTGATTACAAGTGTTGGCAATGTTCGACGAGTCAAAGGCTTTGACGTGCTGATCCAGGCCGCAGCCCACGTCTGCACCTTCATCCCGGAAGCAAAGTTCATGGTCGTTGGTGGTGTTTCTGACCGCCCTTATTACGACGAACTGCTTCGCATGGTTGAAGCTTGCGGTCTTCGTGACCGGTTCAAATTCATCGGCCACCGGGATAACGTTTTTAGTCTGCTGTGTGCGAGCGACGTTTTCGTGCTGCCCTCCAGAAGCGAAGGCTTCTCCAACGCTCTACTGGAGGCAATGGCGGCAGGCTTACCTTGCATCGCGACAGGGGTGGGCGGCAACCCGGAAGCGATTCAAGACGGCGAAACAGGGTTCCTCGTGGAACCCGAGGATTCACACGCAATGGCTAATCGAATTTGCCGATTGCTTCAAAATCCGTTACAGGCTAAGCAAATTGGCCGCGCCGCCAAGAAACGGGTTGCAGAAAACTTCAGCCTTAACGTCATGGTGGAAAGACTTGTGGCGGTCTATGAAAGCCTTTTATAGATTTACTCTGCGCGAGAGTGGATCTTATCTGCTAGGACGCTTAAGTAACACTCCCTAGTTTGTTTCGCAATTGACCTCCAGGCATCGTCACCGGAGCCCAGCTGTTTCGCTCGCGCTCCCAACTGCAACCGAAATTCGGGCTCACTTGCCAACCTCAAAATGGAGCCAGCGAGGGCCTGGGTATCGCCAGGTTCGACAAGCAACGCGTTCTCTCCGTGCTCGAGTATCTCGGCAAATGCTTTCAGGTTGGTGGCTATTATGGGCTTGCCTAAGGCGACCCCCGTAAGGAGTGCTCCGCTGGTGGTAACAGCCTTGTAGGGGTAGACAACCATGTCCACCGCAGAGTACAGGCTAGTCAACTCCTCCAAGGGCAGGAATCGGAAATCGAATGTTACCGAAGCGGAAATGCCCAATGATTCGGCCTTCCGCACGAGTGCCGATAAGAGTTCGGCACTGCCCGTGCCTGCAACCACCAGCCGTGCCTTCCCGCCCGCTCTTTGCACCTTGACCCATGAATCGAGGAGGAAGTCTATCCCTTTGTAAGGAAAAATGAGTCCCTGCCATAGCACCAGGCATTCGCCCGGCTCGGCGCTGTACTTGGAGCGAATGTGCTCACGAAAGGGCGCAGCACAATCGTAAAAAAGAGGCCCGTGTGGAATGATCCAGATTCGCTCCGATGGGATACGAAAGTCATCAACCAACTGCCGCTTAGCAGATTCCGAGTGGCAGATAAGAGCGTCGCTACTCTGGTACAGTCTGTGAAATCGGCGCCAGTGGCGCTGAGCGGTATCGTGTGGCAATAGGTCGTGAACGGTGTACACCATCTTGATACCCAAGCGCTTGCAATAGAACAAGAACCACGTTTCCAGGGGAACCCTCCATCTAAGCAGGGGAAGGAATTGCACGTGTAGCACGTCCGGACGCGCATACAGCATGCGCACGGCGCTGCCAAGCAGATTGAGCATTGCTTCGGTGAACTTCAGCGGCCTGCGCAGTAACTTGGGAAGCTGGAATTTGCCGACAATGTCAAGCAAACCAGGGCGATTGCGCAGCCCACGCGCTGAGAAGCATTGCGGATCGAGATAATAAGTAATCGACGCCAGTGTAACGAGCACGTTTTGCGCGAGCAGGGCTCTGCAAAGGTACGCGTCGTAGTAGGGAACGACCGCCCACAAGTCCATCAGGAAGACCTTAAGTGGGGCTCTTTGCTCACTCGCCTGACGGCCTAGGTTCGAATCCGCCGGTATCGCGCTCGTCCGAGATTCGCTGATGCTGCTAATGGCCACTAGGCTGCTCTTCGGGCGGCTATCACTTCGCTGTAAAGCGTAATGTACTGTAACGTCATAGCTTGTGCGGAAAAATGCTCCCGTACGAATCGGCGGCCCTGGGCGGCAAGCGTTTTACCGAATTCGCGGTTGCACAACAGAAGTGTAATCTGTTGTGCTAGAGCTTCGGCGTCGCCTGGTGGTACCAAAAGTCCTGTTTGCTCGTGCAAAATCACGCTGGGCACGGCTCCAACTGACGTAGCGACGACCGGCCTTCCGGCTGCCAGTGCTTCCAGGATGGTCATTGGCAATCCTTCTTTCACTGACGACGAAACCACGACGTCAAACGAAGCATAAACCTCGGCCATGTTCTCAAGCTTTCCGACAAAGCGGACCTTATCTTGAATTCCCAAGGTGCGAGCCATGTCCATCAGGCTATCTCGGTCCGCACCGTCGCCGACGATGACAAATTCAACTTCTGGATCCAGGCGCATGACCGCGGGAGCCGCCTGAAGGAAGTATTGAATTCCCTTTTCCGGTGCGAGCCGGCCGACCAACCCAACGATCCGCCGATTCGGTGCGATCTCTCGGCGCAGTGCGGGCTGCGCTTGGGAAAAGGCCTCTGTATCGATACCGTTAGCGATGATTCGGATTTTCCGCTCGTTCACTCCGGCGGCTCGCAAGCGCTGAGCAACTTCTTCCGAGACGGCTACCGCCATCTGAAAGCGGCGCAGTACGGCGCGGTCCAGTACGCCATACAAACACAAGCTCCAATCATTGTCGTACCAGGTATGGCAGGTGGAGATGCGAGCAATTTTCGAGCCTCGGGAGGCCAGGTAGCCGTACAAGTCAGCCTTATAACCGTGAGTGTGTAGGATATCCGGTGACGCCTTTTCGAATGCACCTCTCAATGCCCGGACTGCACCCCAATCGAACCTTCCGTTGCAGGGAATGACTTGGACCGGCAAATCCAGTGCCTTGGCCGCGGCGGCTACTTCGGTGTTAGGAGCATGGGAGTTGTGAAATATGCCTATCGTGGCGGCAGACCCCATATCATTCAGTGTTTTGGAAAGGGTGAGAATAACGCGTTCGGCGCCGTAGAGTCCGCTGCTGCTGATCAACTGGAAGATTCTCATCGATACTTGGGAAGTGCCCACTGCTCCATTTCGGAATCCAGGCGCCGACTGCGCGCTTGTCTGCAACGCACTCTGGCTACTATCAGGGGACCAGTTACTTTTCACTTTCATTTTAGCCGCATTAACGGTGACCTTGCTCTTACGACGTGCTAATGTGTCGATCTAATTCCCTCGGGAGAAAGCACTTCCGTATCGCGCAATGAAGGTCGTGGACCTATGGGCCTAATAGCAGAGTTTAGAAGTGATCTTAGATTTTATCGGAAAATGAATCCCCAAAAGGGCTTTATTGGCTTGTTGTTAGATCGACCTTTCTTGATCTGTGCCAATTACCGCTTGGGCTTTTGGGCCTGCAGGCTCACAAAACCAGTCGTCGGCACGGTAATGCGTGCTGTATATGTGATGACCAACCTAATCGTTTCCACCATGACGGGAGCCGACATACGGTCCGGCGCAGTGATCGGTCAGCGGTTCAACGTGCACACCAGCTTTGGAATCATGATTGCCGATGGTGTTGTTATTGGCGACGATTGCCGGATTTACACCGGCGTTTGCGTGGTCAACAAAGCAAACTTCCGGCACGAAGGACAGCCCAGAATTGGAAACAACGTAACACTCGGCGTGGGTTGCAAGATTATCGGTGGAATTACAGTGGGCGACAGCGCCGTTGTCGGTGCGAACGCGGTGGTCCTCCACGACGTGCCACCATATCATATGGCCGTCGGAGTGCCTGCGCAGAACAAGCCCTTACCGCAGGACTGGGCAGAACTTCAAGCCGCAGAGCTGGCGGAACTCGCCACCTGAATTTCTCATGCACTTCGACTGAACGAAGCGCCGACCTGAACGAATTCCGTCCCCAAAATGTCCCAAGACAATCGAGTTCAGGCTTCAGAGATGCCCACAGTCGACGTTATCGTACCGGCTTACAACGCTGCCCAATACCTGGCTGCGGCGATCGAAAGCGTTGTCGCGCAGACATTCGGCGATTGGCGAATGATTCTTGTTGACGACGGCAGCACCGACGGCACCCCTGAAATTGCCCGTACCTACGTTGAACGACTGGGTGCGAAACTGAAATACGTAAGGCAGCACAACCAGGGGGTGTCGGCTGCTCGCAATACCGCGATTCGGAATTCTTCGGCCGAATTTCTGGCTCTCCTCGATGGCGATGATGTTTGGTTACCTCACCGGCTGTCCGAATCTCTAAAGGTCTTCGACCATTGTCCCGAGGTGGGTTTAGCCTACGGTCTAGTTTCGCGTATCGACCCCACCAGCGCCATCATCGATACGCCGCTCACCGACCAGAAACACGGCGAAGGCCGTATTGCATCTTATATCTACATGCGGCGGGTACATTTGCCCTGTCCGACGATTACTCTTCGTAGGGCTTGCCTTGATGAGGTCGGTCTCTTCGATGAGACCATGCGGGCGACCGAAGACCGGGATCTGTGTTTGCGCATAGCGCTGCGCTACGCGATCCGTTTTATACCCAAGGTCTTGGCCTATTATCGAATTTCACCAAATTCGATGAGTACCGATCCGGAGCGCATGCTCCAGGCGCAACTACAGTTCATCGAAAAGCACTATGGCCAGCCCGGCTGCGGCTGGCGAGCGAAACATATCGCCCTAAGTACCGTGTACCAGGAGCGCGCCGAAACCTTTTCTCGCCGCGGCAACGCCCGGCTTGCCTTGTCGAATGCGATGCGTGCCGTAGCTTTTAACCCACTTGATACCCTGGCAGCCGCGTCTCTGACATTAAGTTGGTTCAAATCGAAGACGAGATAGGTTCGATTGCTGGTTGCTGAGTAGGAAGTGAAGGTGAAACGCTTTCGTGGGCGCTTCTCACATAGGGCAATAGAGACCTACTGGTGCTCGGAGGCTCCCACGCTCGGTGGCGTCTGCCAGGGATTGCCCGAATAGTCGTTCGTCTGGCCGTGGATAACCACCCCCGCGTTGCGAGCGGGGCTGCCGATGCTCAGGTTAAAATTGAAATGATCGAGGCTCGCCTCGCTGACAAATGTTGGCTCGGTAACAAACAGAGGGTCTGAACAAAACTCGCCGCTGTATCCCGTGCTAGGGCAGCCGTCGTTTCGGGTACCGAAGACCTCATTGTGATCCCGCGCAATGAAATTACTGGAGGACATCAAGGAGCCAAAGAAAAACAACCCTGGTGCCTGACCAGAATTGTATTTCGAATTGACGTAGCCCAAGACGATGTTGTCCTCGAAGCTGACCGCCGGAATCGGATTCGTGCCGCAACTGGCGTCATGGCATTGAATGTCGAACACCGTGGCTCCATAGCCGACGAACGTATCGTGCTGAAGCGTCAGCTTGCTGCCAGAGATCATGGCGAATGTATTTTGGTCGCCAGCCGCACGGCAGAAATCTGACAGATGGGCGTTAAAAGTCGGGGGTGCTCCAATGATTGGGGCCGACATGCGGTCGCAGTTGCCTTCTGAAAAGCTATCAGTGAGGCTGGCACTGCTAACCGCACCCTCCTTGAATTGCTGTCCCATGTTCGCGTAAGACTCCGATTGTGTGATCGAGATCGAACCGCCGGTCGAATGTAGAAAATCCAGGCCATCCTGTGTGTTGTAACGAAAAATACACCGAGTACAGCTTAGGTTCATCGGTGTATCTGCCGTCGCCATTCCGTCTCCATACCCACCGCTGTTATCGTCGTAACAGGAAATCGCCGGATAAGTGTCTACGATCGGATATTCTTCGTCGCAACCATTCCACTCAATAGTAAGGTTTGTAGCGTTTATTTGACCATTGACGCTGGCAGTGTCGTTCCCATCATCGAAATTCCAGCCAGAATTCGTATTGAAGGCTATTCTGACACGCGTTGCGGTGATCGTCCCTCCAACCGGCCCACGAATGCCGGCGTTGTCGAAGCCGTGGAGGTTCATATCCTGCAGCAGGATATCGTCGGTCCCGGTGTTCGTCATCATGCCGTAGCTGCTGTAGTCGTCCATAGGAGGGCTAGTCCTGCAACT